>Ga0116157_10000006_pt1 | contig 260680 bp, 244 predicted proteins | sample AD_UKC048_MetaG_FD_89882 | JGI IMG/M metagenome (GOLD analysis project Ga0116157, IMG submission 89882) | Active sludge microbial communities of municipal wastewater-treating anaerobic digesters from USA - AD_UKC048_MetaG | ecosystem: Engineered > Bioreactor > Anaerobic > Digestate | place... | reverse complement strand
ATTTTCTTGTCTGCTACCGCTTGTCCAATCCCTTGGTTGATTACTATCTTCTCCAACCGGGGAACCTGCATAACGCTCTTGTAGTTGAATTCCTTCATGAGCGCTGGAACAATTTCCTCTTTGTATTTTTTCTTGAGGGTAGGTACGTATTCCATTACTTAATCTCCTCTCCTGATTTTTTAGAGAATCTCACTAATTTTCCTTTATCGTTTAGCTTGCGGCCAATACGAGAAGGTTTTCCTGTAGCGGGATCAATTAACATTAGGTTCGAAATATGAATGGGGGCTTCTTTCTTAATAATGCCACCCTGAGGGTACTTGGAATTAGGTTTGGTATGTTTTGATACCATGTTTACACCCTCAACCAAGGCGCGTTCATCTTTAATCATAACGCTTAGCACCTTGCCCTGCTGGCCTTTCGATTCGCCAGAGATGACGTAAACCAAATCCCCTTTTTTAATATGTAACTTGCTCATAGTAAATTTGATTATCGGATTATAACACCTCAGGTGCTAATGAAACGATTTTCATATAGTTATCACGTAACTCTCTGGCTACTGGGCCAAAAATACGGGTACCACGAATTTCGTCTTGGTTGTTTAGTAGCACACAAGCGTTATCGTCGAAACGGATGTATGAACCATCTGGGCGACGAATTTCTTTCTTGGTGCGAACTACAACAGCCTTTGATACTGTACCTTTTTTCACATCTCCGCTAGGTATAGCGCTCTTCACGGTAACAACGATTTTATCGCCAATACGTGCATAACGCTTTGCGGTTCCGCCTAGTACCCTGATGCAGAGTACTTCCTTTGCTCCGCTATTATCGGCAACTAATAAACGACTTTCCTGCTGTATCATGGTTACTTAGCTTTTTCAATGATTTCTACTAATCTCCAGCGTTTCAGCTTACTCAATGGACGGGTTTCCTGAATTTTTACCACATCGCCTACACCACAAGTATTGTTCTCGTCGTGTGCGTAAAGCTTGGTGGTTTTGTTCACGAACTTACCGTAAATAGGATGTTTTACTTTACGCTTAACAGCTACCACGATGGATTTATCCATTTTGCTGCTAACAACAACTCCTATTCTCTCTTTACGTAAATTTCTTGTTACTTCTTCCATAGCCTTAAAGCGTTACTTGTTCTGATTGAGATTACGCTGGCGCAAGATAGTGTTAAGCCTTGCGATGTTCTTGCGAGTCTCTGTAATTTTCATTGGATTGTCCAGAGGCGAAATGCTATGGTTTAACCTTAGCTTAAGTAGCTGAGATTTCTCATTCTCAATGCGCTCCTCAATCTCTTTTATTGTCAGTTCTCTTATCTCTGAAGTTTTCATGGCTCGTTAGTTTGTAGTTTCTTCGTAATCGTTACGAACAATGAACTTAGTAGTGATTGGGAGTTTCTGAGCTGCTAGGCGCAGTGCCTCCTTTGCTACTTCGTATGGTACACCTTCGCACTCAAATAGTATGCGGCCTGGAGTAACAGGAGCAACAAATCCCTCGGGAGCACCTTTACCTTTACCCATACGAACCTCAGCGGGTTTCTTGGTTATAGGCTTATCGGGGAATATACGGATCCATATCTGACCTTCACGTTTCATGTAACGGGTCACGGCCTGACGGGCAGCTTCTATCTGGCGGCTGGTAATCCAGTACGATTCCATCGCCTTGATTCCAAAAGAGCCAAATGCAAGTTGATTACCGCGTTGGGCATTCCCTTTCATACGACCCTTTTGCGCCCTTCTGAATTTTGTTTTCTTTGGCTGTAACATTTCGAAAATGCTTTAATTCTTTAAACTATTTTCTTTTTTTACGTGCACCGCCACGCTGACGTCCTGCTGGTTGGTTGCTAGGAGCGGCTGCAGAAGCAGCTGCGCTATTACCAACGTTAGGGGATAAGTCGCGTTTGCCGTAAACCAATCCATTGCAAATCCAAACCTTGATACCAATTAGACCAACCTTGGTGTGAGCCTCAGCTAGTGCATAGTCAATATCAGCACGGAATGTATGAAGTGGAATTCTACCTTCTTTATAGGTTTCGGAGCGGGCCATTTCAGCGCCACCCAAACGTCCTGAGATTTGTACTTTAATTCCCTCAGCACCCATTCTAATAGTAGAAGCAATAGAAGTTTTAATTGCTCTGCGGTACGATATACGTCCTTCTAACTGGCGAGCAATGTTGTTACCAACAATAACAGCGTCAATTTCTGGACGTTTAACCTCAAAGATATTGATTTGAACCTCCTTATTGGTGATTTTACGCAATTCCTCTTTGAGTTTATCTACTTCCTGGCCACCTTTTCCGATGATAATACCAGGACGTGCAGTGTGTATGGTAACAGTAATTAGCTTAAGGGTTCGCTCAATAACAATCTTAGAAAGACTTGCTTTTGAAAGCCTCTCGTTAAGGTAATCACGAATTTTGCTGTCTTCAACAAGTTTCTGAGCGTATTTGTTACCTCCGTACCAGTTGGAATCCCATCCTCTGATGATTCCAAGTCGGTTTCCTATTGGATTAACTTTATTTCCCATTTAACTGCTAATTATTTGTATCGTTATTAACTGCACTATCAACAATCACGGTTACGTGATTTGAACGTTTACGAATACGATGCGCGCGTCCCTGAGGAGCGGTGCGAATACGTTTAAGACTTCTACCCTGATCAACGAATATCTCTTTAACAAAAAGGTTAGCATCTTCAATACGAGTGTTCTCGTTTTTAGCTTTCCAGTTTGCTATAGCGGAGAGTAATAGTTTATGAACATCCTCAGCAGCGTCTTTACCGTTGAACTTAAGAATGTTTAGGGCTGAATTCACGTCTTTACCGCGTACCAGGTCTACTACCAAGCGCATTTTACGTGGAGATGATGGGCAATTGCGTAATATCGCAATTGCTTTTTTCTTTTTCTCCTCCTTTAGCCTATTGGCCATTGTATGTTTTCTTGCACCCATTGCTTAGTTTCTTTAATCAATTCACTTACTTTTTCTTATTACCTGCGTGACCACGGAATGTACGTGTTGGAGCAAACTCTCCAAGTTTATGACCAACCATGTTCTCGGTAACGTATACAGGAATAAACTTATTCCCGTTGTGAACTGCTATGGTGTGTCCAACAAAGTCGGGAGAAATCATCGAACTACGAGACCATGTTTTTACTACAGCCTTCTTGTTAGATTCGTTCATAGCGCTTACGCGTTGATCTAACTTATATTCGATGAAGGGACCTTTTTTAAGTGACCTACTCATACCTTCAATTTTTACTGATTACTTTTTCCTGCGTTCAACAATAAACTTATTGCTAGGATTCTTCTTAGAGCGTGTCTTGTAGCCCTTAGCAGGAATACCTTTGCGTGAGCGTGGATGACCTCCCGAAGCGCGTCCTTCACCACCACCCATAGGGTGATCTACAGGGTTCATTGCAACACCCCTGTTGCGTGGACGACGACCTAACCAACGGGTACGTCCGGCTTTACCAGATTTCTCCAAAGCGTGGTCGCTGTTCGATACGCTACCAATGGTAGCTTTGCACTCGGTTAGCACCATACGGGTCTCACCGCTAGGAAGTTTAACAATTGCATACTTGCCTTCACGTGCAAGAAGTTGTGCATATGAACCAGCACTTCTTGCCATGCAAGCGCCTCTACCTGGATATAATTCAATGTTATGAATTAATGTACCAAGTGGAATCTCTGCCAAGTAAAGAGTGTTTCCAAGCTCCGGAGCAACTCCTCTTCCTGACATAATAGTTTGACCAACTTGTAGTCCACTAGGAGCAACGATATAGCGTTTTTCGCCATCAGCATACTCAACTAGCGCAATACGTGCGGTGCGGTTTGGATCGTACTCAATGGTTTTAACCACTGCAGCAACGCCCTCGCGCTCGCGTGTGAAGTCAATCAATCTGTATCGGCGCTTATGACCACCCCCTATATATCGCATGGTCATTTTCCCCTGGTTATTTCTACCACCAGTTTTTTTCAGGGGGCGTAGCAACGATTTCTCAGGCTTCGAAGCAGTAATTTCTTCGAATGTGCCTATAATTTTGTGTCTCTGTCCTGGTGTAACAGGTTTTAGTTTCCGTACAGCCATTTTCTTTAGATGTTGCTATAAAAATCTATTTTCTCACCATTCTTTAACGTTACAAGAGCTTTCTTGAAGCTGTTTGTGCGGCCACTCAAAAAACCTGCCTTTGTGTAGCGGCTTTTTAGTTTGCCTGCGTAACGTATAGTATTCACTGAGTCAACGGTAACACCGTATAAATCCTCAATGGCTTTCTTAATCTGTAACTTATTCGCTTTCTTATCAACAATAAAACCGTACTGGTTTACCTTGCTAGTTAAGCGCTCCATCTTTTCAGTTACAATCGGTCTAATCAGTATGTCCATCATTCGTCTAATTAAGAAACTTTAAACAATTTGTTTAGAACATCTACCGAACTCTCTGAAAGCACTAATGCTTTTGCATTTAATACTTCGTAAGTATTTATAGATGAAGCATTTACAACTTTGCACTTTTCTAAATTTCTGGATGACAAAGATATATTTTTATTTACATCACCCAACACGAAAAGTGTTTTTTTGTCTGCTACCTTTAAATTATTGCAAATTGAAAGGAATTGTTTAGTTTTTGGAGTGTCAAAGTTGAAATCCTCAACCACAACAATTGCATTATCTTTCACTTTGTAAGCTAGTGCACTCTTACGGGCAAGTTGTTTAACTTTTTTGTTCAACTTGAAGCTGTAATCGCGGGGTACTGGGCCGAATACACGTCCACCTCCACGGAATAGTGGCGACTTGATGCTACCTGCACGTGCAGTACCTGTACCTTTTTGCTTTTTCAACTTGCGTGTGCTACCGGAAACCTCATTACGTTGTTTCGCTTTATGGGTTCCTTGACGTCCGTTTGCAAGAATTTGCTTAACGTCAAGATAGATTGCGTGATCGTTAGGTTCGATGGTAAAGATAGAATCATCGAGTTGGATCATTCTCCCGGTTTCCTGTCCTGATATGTTAAGTACTTTAATTTCCATTATTTCTCAATAATTAAGTAAGAACCTTTTGCACCTGGAATGGAACCTTTTACTAGAAGAAGGTTGCTCTCAGGAATAACTTTGAGAACGCGTAGGTTCATGATTTTAACCCTATCGCCACCAGTGCGACCTGGCAACCTTTTTCCTGGGAAAACGCGTGATGGGAACGATGAAGCACCCATAGAACCAGGGTGACGTTGACGGTTATGCTGACCGTGAGTTTGACCACCCACACCGCCGAATCCGTGACGTTTAACAACCCCTTGGAATCCTTTACCTTTGGTAATTCCGGTAACATCAACCCAACGGTCCTCGTTAAACAAATCAACAGTGATAACATCACCTAATTGATTAGTACCATCCCAATCTCTAAACTCAACTACTTTGCGTTTAGGAGTGGTGTTAGCTTTCTGAAAGTGACCCATCATAGGTCTGCTGGTATGTTTCTCCTTTTTGTCATCAAAGGCAAGCTGAATAGCAGTATAACCATCGTTATCTGCATTCTTCACCTGAGTGACAACGCAAGGACCAGCCTCAATTACGGTGCAGGGGATATTTTTTCCATCCTCACCGAATACGGAAGTCATTCCGATTTTACGTCCAATTAATCCTTGTGGCATTGTCTTTACAATTTACAATTCACACTCATACTTTAATTTCTACTTCGACTCCACTTGGAAGTTCGAGCTTCATAAGAGCATCGATAGTCTTCGGGGTGGAGCTGTAGATGTCGAGCAAACGCTTATAGGAGCACAGCTCAAATTGCTCCCTCGATTTTTTGTTCACGAAAGTTGAACGGTTTACCGTAAAAATTCGCTTGTGCGTTGGAAGCGGGATTGGCCCGCTCACCACAGCGCCTGTAGCCTTGACCGTTTTCACGATCTTTTCGGCCGACTTGTCTACCAGGTTGTGGTCGTACGATTTGAGTTTAATTCTAATTTTCTGGCTCATTGTACATATTAGTAAAAGTAATTATTCAATCTCCTTTACTTCCTTACCACGCGATTTTTCCACAATCTCTTTTGCGATATTTGCGGGAACTTCAGCGTAGTGAGAGAATTCCATTGTAGATGTAGCACGTCCGGATGACAAAGTTCTTAGAACTGTTACATAACCGAACTGCTCAGATAGAGGTACTTTGGCTTTAATAACCCTAGCAACTCCTTTTGATTCCATACCAGCAATTTGACCACGACGTTTGTTTAAATCGCCGATTACATCGCCCATATACTCCTCAGGAGTTACTACTTCAACGCTCATAATAGGTTCAAGTAATACGGGTGATGCTTTAGGTGCTGCTGCACGGAATGCGTAACGAGCTGCGATTTCGAATGAAAGAGCATCAGAGTCAACTGGGTGGAAAGAACCATCCTTAAGTACAACCTTCATCGCAGGAACATTGAAACCAGCAAGAACACCATTGTTCATTGCAGTAGCAAAGCCTTTTTGAACTGAAGGAACGAATTCGCGGGGGATATTTCCGCCTTTAACCTCATCAACGAACTGTAATCCTGATACACCCTCATCGGCTGGGCCAAGTTCGAAGATGATATCAGCAAACTTACCACGACCACCAGATTGTTTCTTGAATACCTCGCGGTGCGATACAGATTTTGTAATTGTTTCCTTGTATGCAACCTGAGGAGCTCCCTGGCTAATATCCACGTTAAACTCTCTGCGTAAACGGTCTACAATAATTTCAAGGTGAAGTTCACCCATTCCACTAATAATAGTTTGTCCGCTATCAGGATCCGTTTTAACACGGAAAGTTGGATCTTCCTCAGATAGTTTACCTAGAGCAATACCTAATTTATCAAGATCTTTCTGAGTCTTTGGTTCAATTGCGAGACCAATAACAGGCTCAGGGAAGGTCATTGACTCAAGTGCGATAGGATGTTTTTCATCGCAAACGGTATCGCCAGTGCGTAAATCTTTAAAACCAACTACAGCACAAATGTCACCAGCCTCGCAGAACTCAATTGGGTTTTGCTTGTTGGCATGCATTTGGTATAGACGGCTAATGCGTTCTTTTTTACCTGTACGTGTGTTGAAAATATAGCTACCACTGTCAACCTTGCCTGAATAAACTCTCACAAATGCTAAACGACCAACAAATGGGTCAGTTGCAATTTTGAAAGCCAAACCGCAGAATGGTTCACCAATAACTGGTTTGCGAATAATTTCTTCACCATTATCAGGATTTGTGCCTATGATATCTCCTTTGTCAAGTGGACTAGGAAGAAAAGCCACAACAGCATCGAGTAAATGCTGAACGCCTTTATTTTTGAATGAAGCACCGCAAAGTACAGGTACGATAGACATATCGATTGTTGCCTTGCGAATAGTTTCAATCATTTCGTCAGCTGTGATTGAATCTGGATCCTCAAAGAATCTTTCCAGCAAATCATCGTTATAGGAAGCAACAGCCTCAATAAGTTTTCCGCGCCATTCAGCCGCTTCATCCTTCATATTGGCAGGGATGTCCTCTAAACGATAGTTTACAGATTTAGTTTGAGGATCATCAAACCAAACAACTGCTTTATTCTGTATTAGGTCAACTAATCCAGTAAATGAATCTTCAGCACCAATTGGAATCTGAATAGGCACTGGATTAGCGCCAAGTTTTTCTTGAATTTGACTAACAACTGATAGGAAGTCAGCACCAACGCGATCCATCTTGTTAACAAAGGCAATCTTTGGAACTCTGTACTTATCGGCCTGACGCCATACAGTTTCACTTTGTGGCTCTACACCACCAACTGCGCAGAATGTTGCAACGGTACCATCCAAAACACGTAACGAACGCTCTACCTCAACGGTAAAATCTACGTGACCTGGGGTATCGATAATATTAATTTGGAACTGCTGATTGTTGTACTTCCAGAAGGTTGTAGTAGCAGCTGAAGTAATGGTAATACCTCTCTCCTGCTCCTGAACCGTCCAGTCCATTGTAGCTGCACCATCGTGTACCTCTCCTATTTTATGGCTTTTGCCAGTATAAAATAGTATACGCTCGGTAGTTGTTGTCTTACCGGCGTCGATGTGTGCCATAATCCCGATGTTACGAGTAAATTTTAAATCCCTGCTCATCTATAATCCTACCTTCCCCGTATCGTGAATTAAAATCTGAAATGTGCAAAAGCTTTGTTTGCTTCAGCCATTTTATGCATATCTTCTTTCTTCTTGAAAGCAGCACCTTCCTCGTTGAAAGCAGCCATAATTTCAGCAGCTAGTTTCTCACTCATTCCTTTACCCGAACGTTTGCGGGAATAAAGAACAAGGTTCTTCATAGAAAGTGATATTTTTCTCTCAGGGCGAACTTCCATTGGAACTTGGAAAGTTGCACCACCCACTCTGCGGCTCTTCACCTCAACTTGTGGAGTAATGTTCTCTAATGCCTTTTTCCAAATCTCAAGTGGAGATTTCTCGGCATCTTTCATGCGTTGACCAACAATTTCTAATGAATTGTAGAAAATTTCATACGCAGTACTTTTCTTACCCTCGTACATCAGGTTATTTACAAACCTGGTAACCATTACATCACCGAATTTTGGATCGGGTAAGATGATTCGTTTTTTTGGTTTTGCTTTTCTCATTGTTCTAAAGCATCAACTGAGGTTAAATTTTACTTTTTAACTTTAGGTCTCTTAGCACCATACTTCGAACGACGTTGTTTACGTCCTTCAACACCAGATGCATCAAGTGTTCCACGTACTAAGTGGTAACGAACACCGGGTAAATCTTTTACCCTACCTCCGCGGATAAGCACGATAGAGTGCTCTTGCAGATTGTGACCCTCACCAGGAATGTAGGCATTAACCTCCTTACCGTTTGTAAGCCTAACCCTGGCAACCTTTCTCATAGCCGAATTCGGCTTTTTAGGAGTAGTGGTGTACACACGTACACATACCCCGCGTCTCTGAGGGCAAGCATCAAGCGCTGGCGCTTTACTCTTGTCGATCAGTTTAGACCTTCCTTTTCTTACTAGTTGCGAAATTGTTGGCATAAATTGATGAAATTTATGTTAAATTAAACTTTTAAAATGGACTGCAAAGGTATTGATTTTTTCAACACCACAACCATTTCAACATCTTTTTTTGCTGTTTATTAGCATTTTCCGTGCTAATTCATTTTAGCGGGCGCAAAGATATATCATTTAAATGAAAAAACAATACTGATTTTTAACTACTTGAAAAATATTTTCAACCTACCAACCTGAGAGCGTGTGTTCTTTAAAAAATGAAGAGCGAAATACTGATTCAGCTGAATGAACTATGAAAAATTGTCGATTTCAATTACCTCAAAAATAATTCAATCATCAACATTTATTTAACTTCCTCATATTCAAAAGATATATTCTTAAAATAAATTTCTCCCATAGCACACATGCTTTACAACATCACTCAAATTGGTAAATAAGTTTGTTTGAAACAAAATTTTACTATTTTTGGGGGGATTCAAAAAACGGATCTGCAATTTTGCAAAGTCTTTTTTGGGAAGATATACCTTATATAGATGATGACAAATTTTGCAACCTAAAACTAACCGATGTTAAACAATTAATACGCGTAACCCGCATGAAAACCTATTTAACCGATCAAATCAGGAATGTTGCCTTACTGGGTAATACCGGCTGTGGCAAAACGCTACTTGCCGAGTCGATGATGTTTGAAGGAAAAGTTATCGAGCGTAAGGGAACTATCGAGGGGAAGAATACTGTTTCGGACTACTCCGAGATTGAACAGATTAACCAAAGGTCCATCTTCTCTACTATTCTTTACACCGAATTCATGGACCGCAAATTAAATATAATTGACACTCCAGGTTCCGACGATTTCGTGGGCGGCGTTATCTCATCAATGTACCCAGCCGACATTATGGTAATGGTTATTAATGGCCAGTACGGTGTTGAGGTTGGTACTGAAATTTTCAACCGCCATGCCGAGCGCATGCACAAACCAATGGTGCTTGGCATTAACCAGTTAGATCACGAAAAGGCTAATTTCGACCAAACCTTAGATTCATTAAAGCAAACTTTTGGTAGTAAGGTTATTTTAGCTCAGTATCCTGTTAATCCAGGTACATCTTTCGATGCATTTATTGATGTTATTACCATGAAGATGTACAAATTTAAGGGCGATACTGGTATTCGTGAAGAGTTCCCAATTCCTGCCGAGGAGGCAGATAAAGCAGCTGAACTACACAACGCTCTTATTGAGGCTGCAGCTGAGAACGATGAATCGTTAATGGAAAAGTTCTTTGAGCAGGGTTCATTGAGCGAAGATGAGATGCGTTCAGGATTATCTGCAGGTATCCGCAACCGTCAACTATTCCCAGTGTTCTGCTTATCGGCAAAACGTAACATTGGAACAAAGCGCTTGATGGATTTCATCCTAAATGTAGGTCCAAATCCTGCATCAACCCCAGTACTTAAGAATAATAACGATAAGGAAGTAAAATGCGACGCATCTGCTCCAACTTCGCTTTTCATATTTAAGTCATCCATTGAACCTCACATTGGTGAGATTAGCTACTTCCGAGTAATGTCGGGCAAAGTAACCGAGGGCATGGACTTAACGAATGCTAACAACTCAACAAAAGAGCGTATGGCTCAACTATTTGTTGTTGCAGGCAAAAACCGTAATAAGGTAACAGAACTTGTTGCTGGTGACATTGGAGCAACCGTTAAACTTAAAAACTCAAAAACTAACCATACGCTTTGCGGAGCAGGCTTGGATTTCACATTCGATGCAATGGAGTTCCCAAATGCAAAATTCCGCACCGCTATTAGACCTAAGAATGAAGCTGATACAGAAAAGATGAGTGAACTTTTACACAAAGCTCATCAGGAAGATCCAACAATTCTAGTGGAGCACTCTAAAGAGTTGAAGCAAATTATTGTATCGGGTCAGGGCGAACACCATTTAAATACATTGAAGTGGCAACTAACCAACCTCAACAAACTTGAGATTGAGTTTATTCCTCCTCGCATTTCTTACCGTGAGACTATTACAAAGATTGCTGCCGCAGACTACCGTCACAAAAAACAATCGGGTGGTGCTGGACAGTTTGGTGAGGTTCACATTGTAATTGAACCACACGTTGAAGGCGCTCCAGATCCTACAAAGTATAAAATTGCTGGCAAAGAGGTTAACATCAGCGTACGCGGAAAAGAAGAGGTGCCACTAGAGTGGGGCGGAAAGCTTGTTTTCTACAACTGTATTGTTGGTGGTGCAATTGATGCTCGTTTTCTTCCTGCAATTCTAAAAGGTATTATGGAGAAAATGGAGGAAGGTCCTCTAACCGGTTCGTACGCTCGCGATATCCGCGTTGCTGTTTACGATGGTAAGATGCACCCAGTTGACTCCAACGAAATCTCCTTTAAACTAGCAGGCCGTAACGCATTTAAAACTGCTTTTAAAGAGGCTGGTCCAAAGATTATGGAACCTGTTTACGATGTGGAAGTTCTTGTTCCATCGGACAGAATGGGTGATGTAATGAGCGACCTTCAGAACCGTCGTGCAATTATCATGGGTATGGGCAGCGTTAAAGGATTCGAGGTTATCAACGCTAAGGTACCTCTAGCTGAACTTAACAAGTACTCTACTGCGCTATCATCACTAACCAGTGGTCGTGCAACCTACAACATGAAGTTCAATGCTTACGAGCAAGTTCCTTCCGATGTTCAGGAGAAACTTCTAAAAGCTTACGAAGCAGAAGACCAAGACGAATAGATTTAGATCAGACACTAGATGTCAGGCACAAGACTCTAGACAAAATAAGGAAAGGAGGCAAATGCCTCCTTTTTTTGTTATAAAAAAATTAGAAAACTATAAGACTTCCTATTTCTCTGCCTGTGGTATAGAGTAAAATGTTTTACTTACTATTTTCCAGCCATCCTCGAATTTCAACAACGACAAATAATCTATAGAGGTCATCACACTACCTTCATAAAACTCAATTTTTGCAACAGCGGCAGTACCTGCAACATCAACAAATACGAACTTTATTGTAGTAAACTCATTTTGAAAGGAGTATTTTAATCCTTTCTTTTTTCCATTCTTAGCATTCTCCATCCAACTGTGTATAGGATACGTCCACATTATATTACCACTACCAACTCCAAGTAAATTAAACCCTGGGTGAAAACCCTTATTTACAGCTTCAGCATCAGCATTATTACACAATCCATCAACATAAGCACTTTGAATAACATTTTTAATAAGTACTTTTTGATCTTCATCTTGAGCAAATAAAATATTGAATGATGAAATCGAAAAAACTAAAAGTAAAATAATTCCTTTCATAGGTTTATGATTTATTAGGTATTAATACGCGTTTGAATCTTTGTCATCAAAAATTTGACTCAAACAATACTGAAATATACAATAAAAAAAGTTACAAATAGTTTATATCTAATAATTAACAATAAATAAGCCTTTAATTATAAAGGTTTTAGTCAGCACTTATCCATTTTTACTCTGCTCTGTCTGTGAATACTTTTTTGGCATTAATTAAAGTCGAACACAAAAAGAGAACTTAACCGCAGAAAGCAGGAATGCGTCCTGCTTCATTTACATTCCAAACACCTTCTCCTCAAAAACAATGGCCTCATAAACGAAAAGTTCAGCATCAGAATCCTTCCATCCGTCCCAACCAATAAAGGCCTTGTCGCGAGCACAATGCCCCAACAACTCATCGCGACTCCATCCCGTCTCAACACCAACCTGTGGAAGGAAAGTGCCAGAACGCCAACCTTTTTTTATATAAATCCCTTGCTTTCCTGGTATAAACTCTTCGGCAGAGTTTATCTTTCTCATGGGTGTTAAAACCGAAATTTCGATAGTAATTTCGTCCATCTCATTTAGAGAAACCTTGCCGAACCTATAATCCTCCGTTGCGGCAGCAATAGCCATGGACATTACAACCTTATATAAAGGGGTTGATGTGGAGAAGTTGCCTATACAACCACGCAGTTGACCATTATTACGTAAAGTAACAAAAGCACCAGCGCTTGACATCAAACTTGAACTAATTTGGGTTTCATCCAAAGGGGGTTGATTTTTCCCTTTAAGATGGCTAATTATGGCATTCCTTGCCAAGTTAAGCAACTGCAACTTATCTTCATCAGACAAAATAAAATCATCAACAACCGGTTGTTTTTTTACAGCCGCAATAGCCCAGTAGCCAACTACCCGCTCTTTATCTCCATAGGGCGAATCGCCAGAGTTACGGTACATTATGGTTTTATACTCAACATCTTTTAATGTCTCTGTAATTTTAAGCAATGCGAGTCCAGAAGTCCAACCACACATGGCTGTGGCCAAATCGTCGATTCCTGAATTTTCCAGTTTTACTTTTGCCTTCAAGAACTGCACCGCAGAGTTTGAAACAATTGCATTGGCCATATCATCATCACTTGAAACCGCATTGGCATAACTAGGATAGTGCGAAAAATCAGAACTTACTACAAACAAATTATCCTCGTTGAAATACGGCGCAAGTGCCTCGGCCAAAAGTGAACTTGTGCTTTGCGATTCGCCGCCAACAATAATTGGGATAATGCTAAACTCATTCTTTAGCCAATACTGTAGCAATGGTAACTGAACCTCAAGGCTATGCTCCCGCTCATGGGGTTTGACATCATCATTGAATATGCTGTATTTCTGCACAAGTTCTTTTGCCAAAGAGTCAACTTTTACCTGGCCTAATGGTGTGATAAAATCGCCTTCTGTATATATCGACGCACCGTTAAAATACATGGTATGGCTGGAACCTATTATAAAGATATGTTTAAACTTGGCATCTCTATCGAGCTGACAGTATGCATTTGCTGCAACACCTGCAGAAAAAACATATCCGGCATGGGGAACTATCAACGCCAAAGGTTTTGAATTCAGGACTTTATCCGATTTATCGAAATATTCCTTTATTTCGTTCCTAAGCTGCTGCTCCGATGCTGGATAAAATGCACCAGCAACAACTGCAGGTCTGTCCCTCTGGGAAAAATCCCCTCCTCCTACCTGTCCGCTGCACGATGTAGCCATAACTATAAGTTTTGTAATAAGAAGTGCGAATACAATCCTACAAATCATCTGAAATTCAACGAATAAAGCTACTACCAAATTTACCGAAATAAGGAGCAAAATGCAAATATTTAGTGGAATGCACCAACACAAAAAAACAATTTATCGATATAAATACACGTTAAGCTTATTAGTGCTAAAAGAGCAGGTTCGTTATTTGTTTTTTGCCTATAATTGTATGATTTTTGAGTATCAAAATTTTGTTTCATCAACTCATAACTTTGACCACAATGAATAGAGTAGCAATATTTCCTGGGTCGTTCGACCCTATTACAGTTGGGCACGAGTCGGTTGTGCTTCGTTCACTCTCGATGTTCGATAAAGTTATTGTTGCTGTTGGTTATAATGCCAGCAAAAAAGCATTCTTCAGTATTGACAAAAGGGTTGAAATGATTGGGAAAGTATTTGCTAACGAACCCAAGGTTGAAGTAATCAGTTACGAGGGATTAACCGTAGATTTATGCAATCGGCTAAAAGTAAACTACATTCTGCGTGGACTGAGAACCTCTGCCGATTTTGAGTTCGAACGCGCCATTGCTCAGGTTAACAAGGCAATGTTCCCACAGATTGAAACTGTGTTTCTACTCACTGCGCCAGAGCATACTCCTGTAAATTCAACTATTATCCGCGATATACTACTACATAAAGGCGACCCTTCGCAGTTTATTCCAACCTCATTAAAAATTACAGATTACCTTTAATAGTACTATAATGAGAAGTGCAAAGTTAGTTCTAGCATTTATAATGGCTCTTGTTGGTTATACTTCGTATTCTCAGGAGGCTATAATATATGGCAATGCACCCGATTATAAAGGTGACGAGATAGTGTTTTACTATTATTCTGATTTTATAACCTCAACGGAAACCGAAGTAGGCAGATGTAACGTTGATGAAAAGGGCACCTTTAACGCAAGAATCAAAATACTTGAAACCACATACGTTTTTGGTTATTTGGGCATTTACAAGATTTACTTTTTTGCAGAACCTAACAAAAAATATCAACTACTACTTCCTCCCAAAGAGGATAAAACTGAAGCACAACGGCTAAACCCATTCTTTAGGGAAACCGAGACTCAAGTAGGAATTTTAAATGTTGATAAATCCGACATCAACTTCCTAATCAACAGTTTCGACCTAAAATTCAATGAAAATTTCGACCAAATAGTTATGGATGCCTACAAGGGCAAAAAATCATTGAATATTGACTCGCTAGTGAACTCAATTGAGAATCAATATAAAAATACTAACAACCAATATTTTAACGATTACAGAAATTACAGATACGGACTTTTAAAACAGGTTACATTTTACAAAAAATCAACAAGCATATCCAACGAACTCTTCCTTAATAAGCCTGTACTTTACAACAATCCATCTTACATGGAGCTGTTCAACCTTGTTTACGATAAATATTTCCTCTTCTTCTCGCGCTCGCTTACAGGTAATGTTATTTTCAAGGATATTTCCAACAGAAGCCTATCGGGGCTTAAGGAAACACTGTCGGACAATGAGGTGCTAAGTAACGATACGCTTAAAGAGATGGTGATTTTGAAAGCACTATACGATGAGTTTTTTAGCGACAACTTTTCTCGCTCATCGCTACTGGCTCTGTTGGATTCCATGTACTTGACCACAAAAAACGCCGAACATCTTTTAATTGCTGAAAATATAAGAAGCAAAATTACCAAACTGTTACCAGGGTTTGTCCCAAACACATTTACCCTTAAGGATATTAATGGTACGGAGATAAACCTCGATAAGTTTGAAGGGAAATACGTTTACCTTAACTTCTGTACAACAACCAGCTATACTTGCCTACAGGAATTTCCTTTGCTCGACAAACTAAAAAACAAGTATGGCAAACACCTCGAAATTGTTTCCATTTCGGCCGATAAAGAAATAAACGACCTTAAATCTTTTCTACAGAACTCCGGCTACACATGGACATTCCTGCACTACGGCAATAAGCCCGATATTATTAAGGATTTTGATATTAGGGCATACCCCACATACTTTTTGATTGGTCCCGATAAGAAACTTATACTATCGCCAGCACCATCGCCAAAAGAAAATTTTGAGATGAAATTTTTCCAAATACTAAGAAACAAAGGGCTTATTTAAAACTCGTCGAAAACTGCTTGAATATTGCTGTAACTCGCACTAAGGTAATTGCTGAGATTACTCTCATTCACCCATTCCACTTTAACAATATCCTCCTCAACTTGGGGTACCAACTTTTGATTGCCGAGGCATTTCATTGCAAACCAACAGGTTCGCTTCAGAATAGATTTGCCATCCTGAACGTAGGTGTGGTAAGTAGTAATTAAATGACGTTGAACTGAAAGTTCAGAAACACCGGTCTCCTCCTCCACCTCGCGCAATGCAGCTACCTCCAAATCTTCGCCTTTTTCAACTTTGCCTTTGGGCAAATCCCACCTATTTCTGCGAAATATTAGAAGAAACTCTCCTTTATCATTTTGAACAAGGCCACCAGCAGCATCAATAACCAAAAAGTTTGATGCAAATTGTTCAAACATCCTTTCCGGATCGGAATTTCCTACAAAAAGATTTTGAATAACAAGGTGGTTTTGGAAAATTTCCAGTAATTTTGGGAAGTCTTGATGAGTGGGACTTCCAAAGAAGAACCCACTATCGCTACTCTCAAAGTATTTTTCTATACTTGGAGTAATTACAAACCGACGATTATTGAAATAAACTATAAAATCCTGCAACATGGCAAATAAAACAATTGCGTCAAACTTACTTCAAATTAATGCAATAAAACTCAATCCTGCAAATCCTTTTACATGGGCATCGGGTTGGAAATCGCCAATTTACTGTGACAATCGCAAAACCCTATCGTTCCCAAATGTACGAAATTCCATTTGTGATGGATTTGTAGACTTAATCAAAACAAAATATCCCGATGTTGAAATTATTGCAGGAGTTGCAACTGGCGCAATAGCTCATGGAATGCTTGTAGCCGACAGAATGGCCTTGCCATTCATTTACGTACGTTCAGCCCCAAAGGCTCACGGGTTATCAAACCAAATTGAGGGCGATTACAAACCGGGTCAAAAGGTTGTGGTGATTGAAGATTTAATATCAACAGGTATGAGTAGCCTTGCAGCGGTTGAAGCGCTAAAAACAGCAGGATGTAACGTTTTAGGACTCGTAGCGATATTCACCTATCAGTTCAACCAAGCAAATGAGGGCTTTGCAAAAGCAGGAGTTGAGTTTAACACCCTATCGAACTACCAAGAACTAATTGGCGTTGCCGTTGAAAGCGGATATGTAAAACCCGAGCAGTTAGAACTTCTTAAAAGTTGGAGAGAGAGTCCGGATACTTGGGGAAAATAAGTAATGTTTGCTCAAACATTCTCCACTAAAGAACATCTTTCGAAAGCGACCGGATAATCTCCTCGGAGCTCAATCGCATACCATTTGGTGCCGCCAAAAGATTATTAAGCGGGATTAAAGCGTACTTTCCAAAGACGCTATTTCCTGCAGCATCGAGTTTCGGTCCGTACGTGCAAAATGCCCCACGTCCTGGGTCAACATTAATAATAAGCCCGCCAACACCACTTTTGCACGATAGTGCACGAGCACCAGCCGCTAACAAAGATATTTCGCCTGTATGCTCGTAAAGTCCATAGGTGTTCATTGCATTAATTGCACGTACAATATTATCTTCCTTTATAATTTGCCGATCGCCTTTTCTTCCTCCATTTGCCAATACCAGACAGGCATTTGTAATATCGTAAGCAGTAACGCCAATGGCACAAGCTTTTGTGTAATATTCGAGAGCTTTGTCGCTTGTCATTTGATTGGGAAAACGGCCTGTTTCTGCTAACCTACGTGCAATTGTCCTGTTATTGCCATTGGTTTGCATCTCCGATTCAAAAACGTTGACCATAACCTCAAGGTTATCGTTACCAGTTAGCGTTCTCATAAAGTTGAGGAAATCATCGAAATTTACAATTGAACCAGCCGATGATATTGCCCCAGCATTGTTGAGTGGATGACCGGGAAGATTTTTTCGTTCGTCGGGTTGCATTACCGCATCGGTATTAAACTTAAGTGCCGTAGCCTCAATGAACGATATTTGGTTGGCTGGTACACCTTTCTCAAGCGCATATATATAAAGGAAAGGTTTAATAACCGACTGTATACTAACCTGAACGTCGACTCCATTCCCTACCGAAAGGATATTCCTGTTCAAATCGCCTATCACAATAGCGGTTTTGTTGGGGTCTACTTTTGTTAGTTCAGGAATATATGATGCTAACTCGCCATACAATGCCATATTGTTTGCCCACCCGTAAACCTCCTCCAGTAAGTTTTGGGTAATTCCCATTTCCTCTAGAGTGGGAGATGTAGTAAGTTGTTTTCTGCTTTCCAGAATATGCTTGAGTAATCTTTCTTTCATTTACAATGTATAAGTGCTTGATTTTGGCTTGATTGTTGAAATGTAATGGCCGTGTCAAAATTATTTATAATAGAGAACTAAAATGAGTTGAAATCCATATTCTTCAGCATAATTTTGGTTTGAGTGATGGTTTATACTCTGAACAATGCTACTTATAGTCTGTTTAATAACTTAATATTTAACCCAAAAACTATTTAAAATGAAAAAGCAATTTGGCGAAACAGTAGAGGGATACACAATCCCCGTATTGAACGAGCGTGAAATTAGAGCAGCTGCAGGAATCTTATTCTTATTTACCTTTTTATCGTTGATGTTTATTATGTTTAAAGGTAACTTTCTGATGATAAAGTATGTTATCACAGTGTTTATGCTCGATTTTATTATTCGTGTTTTCTGGAATCCTAAGTATGCGCCAACACTTATAATTGGCCGACTTATTGTTAGTCGACAAAATCCTGAGTATGTTGGTGCGGCTCAAAAAAAGGTTGCTTGGATTATTGGTGTTATTTTGTCCGTTACGATGTTTGTGCTTATGGTAGTTGTTAACTCATACAGCATAATTACTGGACTGATTTGCCTTCTTTGCTTGATCTTTTTATTCTTCGAGTCGGTTTTTGGCATTTGTTTAGGCTGTCTATTGTATAAATTAATTTATAAGGATAAAGCGCAATACTGTCCTGGCGAGGTTTGTGACATTAAGCATAAACAAGATATCCAAAAAACATCGTGGATGCAGATTTTTATTGTGCTTGCAATGGTTGGTGTGGTTTTTCTAATTGGATTCTTCTTTCACGAGTTCTTCAGCATAAAACCTCACGATTTGTTTGGAAGCATTCAGCATTAACTATCAACTCATAAAAAATCAAAGCGTAACCTTCTGGCTACGCTTTCTTTATTTATAACCTACTCACATATTTCAAGGATACCTTTTGATGATACTTTACCAAGGCTATCAATCCAGAATACAGCTCCCATTGGGCAGCCATTTTCTCCTTTGGTGTTTGTCAGGTATCTATAATCAAATCCAAAGTTAATTGGCTCGCCAAGTAACTGTTTTAGATACGACGTGTCGCACCCAACTTCAATTAGTTCAACAGCACTCTCAAGGCTTTTTATATCCTTATTTTGCTTGTAGTGCTTTCCATATCTCTCAATATTGTTACAACTGCAACATAATAGTGCAAACATTGCACAAACAATTAACAAACTTCGAATTTTAGTAAAATTCCGCATCATTTTGTCTTACCTATTAAGCACTTGCTTTTGATTTACGAATCGTATAGATTAGCCCAATTAGCGGAGCGAGGAATATTACCAGCCCTATAAAAAACATAAAAGCATGCACGCCTTTTATTCCGGGATTTAGAATAGCCTCTCCGGGATTATTTGGATTGTAGTAAACGGTAACTTTTTTGTTTACAGGATATTTATCTGCCTCCACCTGGGCATCTTTTTGCCATTTGTACTGGGCATTTACTGCTAAGTCTATTTTTTCTGACGAGTAATCCATTGTATCAACAGCATAGGTATATACAATGTGCGGAACATACCGTGAACTCCGTGTCACCTCTGATATAATAATAGTGCCCTCGGCAGTTGGCCAACTTTTAGTAGCAAATGCATCAATAGCATTGTTTGTTGAATAATAAGTGAGGAGTAATCCTGCCAAACTGGCAAGGATTATTATCAGCACCCCCGATTTTGTTAGTGGTTTTTCCATATCTAGGTTCTATTAGTTGTATAAAGTTATAATTTTTACAACTACGAATCCAGACATAATTGAAATTTCTATTGCTTTACAAGTAATTACAATCTTTGCCAACTATAAACTGCGGTATCAAAAATTTTAGGGTTGATACTATAAAAGAATAAGGGCGTTGTTGGCGCCCTTTTCTGTTAAAATGGATTGCGTTAATGCCATTTTAAAACATACATGAACACTGCCTAAGCGTTCAAGTATTTATACGAAAATGGATGCAGAGAGGTTTCAGATCTTTTTCTCTAATCTTATTTGCTCATGGTTTTATTTAATGCTATTTCTTTGCTCTAATTCTGACACCAAAAGCAAAAGAACTATAGTGATACCTAAATCAATATGCTAAATTTGCTATTATTGCAAAACTATGGAAATCCCAAAATCAAGCAGAAACATTAGCGAATATTTTTCAGGGGCAACATCTGATCGAACTATAAAAGAATCCGTTCCGAAAGAGGAAAAAAATGACACATTGTTACCTAAACCAAATTTGCACATTAACATACACTTAACTTCAGGCAAAATAGTTCTTTCCTCCGCAATCGTCTCAAATCCCTCCACATATATCAAATCAACATTTGTTTCTTCAGACTTGGATTTAATATAATAATCATTAGCGCCTATATCAAGTATTGCATAATTTAACACAGGAGAAAGTGCAACATAAAACTGAAATTTATTCAGTTCAAACACTTTTCTTGAGTAAGTAAAAGAAAGACCATACATAGAAAAAGAAGCATTCCTGAATCTATTCGAAATCTGCTCACTATAATTATATTTTTGAGCATTCCTATAACTAAGTCCAATTCCAAACGTATGAATTGACTTAACTTTTTTCATGTAATTAATTGAAAAAATTGATCTATCATAAAAATTTTCAAAAAAAACTGGTTGTATCAAATTGTTTTCTCCAATTTTAATAGGAATATACTTTTTAACTCTTCCAAAATTAACCCCCCCGGATAAAAACAACTCATCAAATTGCTTTTCGTTTTGTGAATGAACCGAACAACCTATCAAAACAAATAAAACCAACAGTATATTTCTCATAGCCACTCAATCTCAATTAAAAAATTTCTATAATGTAGTTTCTTCACAGGGTAATAATAATCGTTTGGAAATGTTGGAAATGCAACAGTGCAAGAATCTATAAAATCATCTGAACTAACATTAAAGTCATAGTCCATCAATTTTACCTTAAAGTAGGAATCTTTATCAACAACAACATTGATTGGCTCAAAAATGAGCGCATCAATATAAGGATAGTCAACGTAGCCGAAAACTGACGACTTATAAATATCTTCAATTGTAACATAAATATCGGGCTTGCTAGATGAAAGATCATCTGCTAAGTTGTCATCCCACTCATCGACAATATACCCACTATAAAGACTTCCTCCCACAATTTTCTTTGAAGGAACTGAATATGATTGCATTATAATCCTATTAATCTGAAAGCATGTTTTTCTAACATCTGCAACCAGATTAAGTCTATAAGTCGGAAGTATGTCATCTTTGTGGCTAGGCAACTTAAACTGCTGAACTTTCTCATAAGTAAAATCTCGCTCCATTTTCATACATTTAATCCAAAAACCATCAATATCTTTGGGGATCGAAATTGTAGAACTTGAATCAAACAAAGCGATTTGAGTATGCCAATTATCATCCAGCATATCTTTCTCTGAGAGATAAACCCAAACACCATGCCTCATTCCTGTAAAGCCATTGATATAAAAATTAATTTTTATCCTTGAATCGTAATAATTTTCTATATCATTAAAATCCTTTGAACACCCAAAAAGTGTTACACATATAATAAAAAATAGTATTTTCTTCATCTGCCTCGCTTTATAAACTTGAATTTGAAGTTCCCTATGTTTGTTTTGATATTTAACAAATAAAAACCATCAGAAAGATAAGACACATCAAGCTTATCCTCATTTTCAGTAAAGCCTTTGTATATTTTTAAATCAACTAATCTACCATTTATATCAAAAACCTTTAATGCTTCAACAAAAACCGATGCTTTAACCACAACATTTAAATGGGTCGAACAGATTGTTGGATAAACAGCAATATTGTTTGAAACAATCTCATAATCAAGTTTAGTTGCATAAAATGGATAATTCTCTGATATATTAACACATCCATTCTCATCAGTCACACGAACAGAATAGTTTCCATTTAATAAAGGAATAATTGTTTCACCAACCTCGGCTGGTAATATTTGATTATTTATGAACCATTGATAATTCTGAAGATTTGATTCATATAACCTATTGCCACCAAACTCCAAATATGGTTGAGCAACAAGTGCATTAGCATCCTGAACAATCATTACAAATGGATTAGGCAATGGTTTACAATAAATTGTTGATGACTCACTAGAACAACCATAATCATCTTGAAGAAAAAGTTTAAGTTCGCCCTCTTTAAATATGCTTATTCTGGGTTTTTCACTTCTCCCCCCCTTTATATATTGCCAACTACCTTCACCATTTTCCTTAAAATACCAAAAGTATCTACTCAAATGTGTTGAACATTCCACAAAAAGGGAATCTTTCCCGCAGAAAGGATTATTGTTAAGAGTGTAAATATTTGGATTGGGAAGTTCATGCACCACTATGTTGATTGAGTTAGAATAATTCGAATATCCATTACAATTTTCCATCAAGCATTTATATGATCCACTGGTGTAGACATCAATATAATCGGCTGTTTCATCTTTTAGTTCTAGGTCATTATTATACCACTTATAGGATTTTAAATTATTGCCTAGAACAGAAATATGAGCATTTTCCCCTTCGCAAAATTCTTTGTTATCTGTTGTTATTATAACACCCTCCACGTTTTTGTTCTCATAGTAACTTATAACATTGCTAGTATCTTTGTGATTCCATTGGTAATATGCCTGAGTAATTACCCTATAATTACCTGTGTCCGAAACCACATACTCAAAACTATTTGCATTCTCAATATCTACAACATCTTTTTGCCACTGATAACTTTTCATGTTATTTAAAACTCTTAGCGGAACATTTGTATTTAAACAATAAGCCACCCTGTTATTTTGAAAGAAAATATTGGCTTTGTCTACAAACCTAAATAACCCTTTAGTTGTTGATACCCATAAAACATTGCCATCTTTTGCTTCAATACCATTAATATGTGCTCCTAAGTTGAAACTATATTCATTTTGGAAGTTCCAGCCATATATTGTTAGACATGAATCTCCTGCAGTTGCAATCTTATACTCAAAACCTCCAATTATATGATTGACCTTTGTTTTTAACTTGTTAGCTATGTAAGGCCATGAAAGTAGGCTCACATAGTATAAACTATCTCCGCTAGAAAAACATACGTATTTGTCAGGATAAAAGGTACTAAATACCAAATCATTAACTGTGTTTACGGATAAGTTAATGGAGGTTGCATACCGCTGATAAGAATTGAAGGTGTAAAAGTAAAGTTTGCCGTCGTATTTTATTGCTGCAGAGTAATAGGCATTGCCTGAATTTATTCTAAGAATTTCATGATCCGCACCAACAGCACCAAGTTGATCAGTAAAGTCTGTCACTTTCTTAACAGTGTTGTTGTCTATTATATATAGGTTTTTGTCATCATTAAAATAGATTTGATCTCCTTTTCCAATGATAGATCTGATATCCATTTTGTTTTGATTATTATATAAGACAACTTTAGCGATTGAACCATTTGAATACTTATATATTTTTTCCCCATCACTTATATAGCAAGAGTTGTCTTTTCCTGCTGCTATAAATTTTATGCTTGGTGATAAAATAAATCCATTAGCATTTACGATATTAATTGAATCGTAAGTCTCGTCTACTTCATAAAGTTTAACAGCATCGTTTTCTTTGGATAACAACCAAATTTTATTATCAATCGTTGAGATTTTTAGAATATTTAAATCCTTTAGTATTGTTGCATCCAGGTATAATTGTTGTCCAATTAGCAATAAAGGAGATGCTATAACAAAGATAAAAATCAATATTCTCTTCATAGATATTCTTTTTTATAAAGCCTATATGAACCGACAAAAATATAAACAAAAAATGGAAAAAAACTTTCTTATTATAATATTCAAATATGTTTGATTGCATTTGAATATTTTGTCGCTTTCAATTGAAAACTTTACATGTATTTAATTGATTAATCAAATGTTGTTTCAGATGCAACTGTAATATATGTCATTTATTAACAAGGCATTAAAAATTAGCGAATCTGTACTACAAACCACTAAAAAGCCTGAACTTAAACTCTGGGCTAAGAGTGCTTGAACATTGCGTTCACTCCCACCATTGTTGAAAACTACTTTTTCAACATCCGCCACAACCCACTATCTTTGCACCAACACGTGTGTAGAGCTCTGTTTATCTGCTAAACACCACATTCTCAACCCGCTTTTTGCCGAAAAGTTATTAACAATTTGTAAAAAAGTGGGAATAAGTGGGTGAAAGTGGAAAATTTCTATATATTTTTACCAATTGAAAAATTGGTAGAAAAATGTCCTCATTCATTGGCGATTACGATTGCAAAGTTGACGAGAAGGGTCGTGTACTCTTCCCCTCGGCGTTGCGCAAGCAGATTACATCTGCTGCGCCCGATCGGTTCGTGGTGAAGAAGGATATTTATGAGGAGTGCTTGGTGCTCTTCCCTATGGAGGAGTGGGAGCGCCAAAATGCCCTAATTCGCAAGAATACCAATCCTTACAACAAGGAGCACAACCAGTTCCTACGCGAGTTTTACCGTGGAACCGCCGAGGTATCGCTCGATACCAGTGGTCGTTTGCTTTTCTCCAAGCGCTTGCTCGAAATGGTTGGCATTGAAAAGGATGTGGTGTTTGCTGGTATGAACGGCAAAATTGAGATTTGGGCAAAGAGTAAGTATGACGGCGCACAAATGCCATCGGGCGATTTTGCAAGCCTGGCCGATAAGATTTTGGGATCAACAATTATAAAGGATGAGTAATGGCCTACCACGTACCAGTATTGCTTGCCGAAAGCATAGAGGGCTTAAACATTAAGCCCAACGGAACTTATGTAGACCTCACCTTTGGTGGGGGTGGCCATTCCCGCCTTATTATGGAAAAACTTAACCGCCAGGGGCGGTTGTTTGCTTTTGACCAGGACGAGGATGCTTTGGCAAACGCAATAGACGATAAGCGCTTTATGCTTATCCGCAGCAATTTCAAGTATTTCCGAAATTTTCTCAGGTATCACGGCGTCGATAAGGTGGATGGCATTCTGGCCGATTTGGGCGTGTCGTCGTTCCACTTGGATAGCCCCGAGCGTGGTTTTTCGTTCCGTTTTGAGGGGCCGCTTGATATGCGTATGAATAGGCGCGCATCGCTTTCGGCCAAAACCGTGGTGAATAACTACGAGGCGGAAGATTTAATGAAGATTTTTAGGCTTTACGGCGAGTTGAACGAGGCTAAACGCTTTGCCAACGCAATTTGCCGCGAGCGTTCAAATAGGCCGATTGAAACCGTGGAGGATTTGGCCGAGCTACTTAAGCCGATGATTCCACAGAAGATTCAGAACAAAACGCTGGCTCAGGTTTTTCAGGCAATTCGCATTGAGGTGAACCACGAGTTGGATGTGCTAAAAAGCATGATTCTGAACGCGGAGAGGTGCTTGGTGAAGGACGGACGATTGGTGATTATATCGTACCACTCGTTGGAGGACAGGTTGGTGAAGAACTATTTCCGCAACGGAAATTTTGAGGGCGACGATAATCCCGATTTTATGGGAAATCGCACAGTGCCCTTTGAGCAGATTAACCGTAAGGTAATTATTCCAACCGACGAGGAGTTGGAACGCAATAGCAGAGCGCGTAGCGCAAAACTTAGGATAGGATGTAAACTATGAGTGAGATTAGCGAGCAACCGGTTGAGTTTATCGAGGAGCAGCAGCCACCCAAGCCCAAGGATAAAAAGGGCGTTAAGGTGAAGGATTTCCTCAGCGGAAATATTCTTACACACGAGAATATTTCGGCACAACTACCCTATGTGCTGTTCTTGGTGTTCCTAGCGGTTATTTACATTGCAAATCATTACCGGTACGATAAGTTGATGCGCAGGGACCAAAAGGTGAAAACTGAACTCAAGAATTTACGTGCCGAGTCAATCACCACCGCGGCGGAGTTGATGTTTATCAGCAAGCAATCGGAGGTGGTTAAACTGGTTGAGGAGAAGGGGTTGGAGTTAAAGGAATCGACAGTTCCACCTAAAAAGATAAAGTAGGAGAGTTCGAATATCGAACAAGGAACTCTGAATTAGTAATGATGAATTAAAAAAATAACTGAACCCAAAACGAACAAGAACCGAGCGTATTTTGCGAGCTCATTAAAAATAATCAACTAAGCAAAATGTCACTAAAAAAAGAAATATTAACCCGAATTGCAGTAGTGTACGTATTTTTCGTGCTGCTGGGGTTAGGCATTATTGCTAAAATTATCTACATACAGTTTGTTGAGGGGCATAAGTGGCGTGCAAAGGCTAAGGTTATTACCTATAAGGATATCATTGTAACTCCTAATCGGGGCGATATTTGCGCTGCCGATGGACGGGTTCTGGCCACATCAATTCCCTATTTCGATTTAAGAATGGATTTGCTTGCTGGTGGTGTTACCGATTCTGTTTTTAATGCCAATATCGACTCGTTGGCAATTTGTCTGTCGAACTTTTTTAGGGATAGGTCCAAGTATGCCTACAAATCCGAATTGACCAATGCCCGCCGTTTGGCAAAAAATAAGCGTTTCTACCCAGTTGCACCTCGCAAGGTGAATTACATAGAGTTACAGCAAATCAAGAAATTCCCGTTGTTCCGCTTAGGCGAGAATAAGGGTGGATTTATCCCTGTGCAAAGCAATAAGCGCATTCTGCCTCACGCAACAATGGCAGCGCGTACCATTGGAACGGTTAACGAGGGCGGCGTTTCTGTGGGTATTGAGGGTGCTTTCGATTACGCCCTAAAGGGCAAGGCTGGACTTAGGGTGCATCAGCGCATTCCTGGAAATAGCTGGGTTGAGGTGAAGAGTATGGACCAGATTGATGCCGAGGATGGCGCCGATGTTGTTACTACCATTGATGTGGAACTACAGGATGTTGCCGAGGCTGCATTGCGTAAGCAGTTGGATATGCACAACGCCGAGCACGGCTGTGCAATTCTGATGGAGGTTGCCACTGGCGATATCAAGGCCATAGCCAACCTTAAGCGCGAGGACGATGGCTCCTACTCCGAGATGTACAACTACGCCATTGGCGAAAGTACAGAGCCGGGTTCAACAATGAAAATCCCAACCCTGATTGCGCTACTTGAGGATGGCCGGATGGAACTGGAAGATACCGTTAATACTGGAAACGGAAAGTATAAGATTTACGATAGAACAATTGTCGACTCCAAGGAGGAGGGCCACGGAAAGATATCGGTGAAGGAGGTTTTTGAGGTTTCGTCGAATGTTGGTGTGGTTAAACTGGTGAATAGGTATTACAAAGGACGCGAACGCGATTTTATTGACAGGATTTACGCGATGAAGTTGAATCAACCCCTAAATATTTCCATTCCGGGCGAGGTTGCACCTTACATTAAGTATCCGGGCGATAAGTATTGGTCGGGGATGTCGTTACCGATGATGAGTATTGGTTACGAACTTAAGCTTACACCGCTTCAAATTCTTACGTTCTACAACGCCATTGCAAACAATGGCCGAATGGTTAAGCCACGTTTAGTGAAATCGCTGGTAAGGCGCGGACAGGTGGTTCAATCATTTTCACCCGAGGTAATATCTACATCAATTTGCTCAAGGTCAACACTCCGTAAGGTTAAGGAGGTGCTTGAGGGTGTTGTGGAGCAGGGTACCGCTATGAACCTAAAAAATCCTCGATATAAAATTGCAGGAAAAACAGGTACAGCCCAGGTTGCAAAGGGAACAAAGGGTTATAAGCACGGAGGGAGAATTAGCTACTCAGCATCGTTTGCAGGGTATTTCCCAGCCGACGACCCCAAGTACTCCTGCATTGTGGTGGTTAACTCGCCCTCCAATAGCGTGTACTATGGAAACCTAGTGGCAGGCCCAATTTTTAAGGAGATATCCGATAAGGTTTACGCCACCAGCCCTGAGTGGTTCCGCGAGGTTGACGATAGTGGAGATTTGAAGGAGATACCTCAGGCTAAATCGAGTAGCAGGGAGGCCTTGGCTGAGGTGCTCGATGAGCTGGATATTCCTTTCGAGAAGGTCGATAAAAAGGCCGATTGGGTTACCACCGAGCGCGATAGCGTTAAGGTTGAGTTGAAGAAACTGAACGTATCCAAGAAAACCGTTCCAAATGTAGTTGGAATGGGATTAAAGGATGCATTATTCCTGCTCGAGAATACTGGGTTAAGGGTTAAGTTTCAGGGCAGAGGCTCTGTTCGCTCACAATCCATTCAGGCAGGAACCAAGGTTGCTCCGGGAAGTACTGTGTTTTTGGAGATGAGTCTGGGGGAGAGTTAGTTTTTGGGTTATTAAGTTAATGAGAAAATAAGTAAATAAGTAAATAAGTTATTAGGTTATTAAGTTGATTGTGGGGGTAATGGCTACTCTTTACAAGTTAAAAGAGAAAAAAGATATATAGCAATGTTGATTACACTAAAAAACATACTACCAAAATCGCTCAAGTTCGATGCTGTTGGCGCGTTGGATGTTGAGGTGACTGGTTTAACGTTCGATTCTAGAACGGTCGACCGCGGATTTTGCTTTTTTGCAATAAAGGGTACTCAGGTTGATGGTCACCAGTTCATTTCAACTGCCGTTGATAAAGGTGCTTCGGTGATAGTTTGCGAGCAGATGCCCGTAGAAGCATCACCCAAAACAACCTATATCAAGGTTGCGGATGCATCGTATGCGTTGGGTTTGATAGCATCGGCATTCTACGGCAATCCTTCGGAGAAGTTGAGGTTGGTTGGAGTTACGGGTACAAACGGAAAAACTACCACGGCAACTCTGCTTTACAAGATGGCTGGCCTATTGGGCCATAAATCTGGCTTACTTTCAACTGTTGTAAATTACATTGGCGATACCGAGGTTCCTGCTACACATACTACCCCCGACCAAATTCAACTCAACGCTTTGCTTGCTAGAATGGTGGCTGAGGGTTGCGAGTATTGCTTTATGGAGGTTAGTTCTCACTCGGTGGTGCAGAATCGTATTGCTGGGTTGATGTTCTGCGGTGGAATTTTTACCAATATCACACACGACCATTTGGATTACCACAAAACCTTCGATGAGTACATCAAGGCTAAGAAGCGCTTCTTCGATAACCTACCTACCGATGCTTTCGCAATTACAAACATCGACGATAGGAACGGAATGGTAATGCTCCAGAACACTAAGGCTAAAGTGGTAACCTACTCGTTACGCTCAATGGCCGATATGCGTTGCCGCATAGTGGAAAGCCATTTCGATGGCACACTGCTAAACCTCGATGGTGTTGAAGTGTGGACGCGCTTAATTGGCGAGTTCAACGCTTATAACCTTTTGGCAATTTACTCAACACTTATCAGCCTTGGTTTCGAGAAAGGCGATGTACTAACCAAGTTAAGTGAGGTTACTGCGGTATCGGGTAGGTTTGAGTATATCAAGTCGAACAGCGGCATTGTTGCTGTTGTGGACTACGCACACACTCCCGATGCATTGGTGAATGTGATTGAGACAATTAAAAAGATTAAGGGCGACGACCAGCGTTTGATTACTGTTGTGGGTGCTGGTGGAAATCGCGATAAAACCAAACGCCCAGTTATGGCAAAGGTTTCGGCTGAGATGAGCGATATGGTTATCCTAACATCGGACAATCCCCGCTTTGAGGAGCCCGAGGATATTTTGAATGATATGAAGGCTGGGGTTGATATCACCTTAACTCGCAAGGTTATTACCATTGTGGATAGGAAAGAGGCAATCCGCACCGCTTGCCTAATGGCAAAAAAGGGCGATATAGTTTTGGTGGCTGGTAAAGGTCACGAGAACTATCAGGAAATAAAGGGCGTTAAGCATCATTTTGATGACAAAGAAGTTGTAAGTGAAATATTTAATACGTTGTAGATATGCTGTACTATTTTATTGATTTTCTTCAACAGTACTTCGATATTCCTGGGTCTGGTCTATTCAAGTACATCTCGTTTCGTTCGGCAATGGCATTCATATTTTCTTTATCATTTGCCTTGTTGGTTGGGAAAAAGATTATCCGATTCTTACAGCGTCAGCAGATTGGCGAGGAAATCCGCAACCTTGGCCTCGAGGGCCAAATGCAGAAGAAAGGTACACCCACAATGGGAGGTATCATTATTCTTGCATCAATACTACTTCCCGTGTTGCTTTTTGCCGATTTGGCGAATATCTACATTATCATAATGATTTTAGCAACGGTTTGGCTAGGAATAGTTGGCTTTGCCGATGATTACATAAAAGTGTTCAAAAAGAATAAGGAGGGACTTTCGGGTCGATTCAAGATTCTAGGTCAGGTTTCGTTAGGTCTTTTTGTAGGTTTAACAATGTGGTTAAGTCCAAGCATTGTGGTGCGCGAACCTGCTCCTAAAACTAAGGCTCCTACTCAAGTTGAAACTGTTGTAGCATCGGAGTATAATGGCGCTGAACCTGTAAAAGTGCTAAAGAGCGAGAAAACAACCAAAACAACCATTCCATTCTTCAAGAATAATGAGTTTGATTATTCAATGTTGAATCCATTTAAGGGAGAGTGGAGCGATATCATTACCTGGTTAATATTTGTAGTAGTTGTAATTCTTATTATCACTGCGGTTTCCAATGGTGCAAACCTGACCGATGGATTGGATGGATTGGCCACGGGCGTATCGGCGGTAATGGCCACAACGCTCGGAGTTTTTGCATACTTATCGGGTAACGTTATCTACGCAGAGTACCTGAATATAATGTATATCCCACAATCGGGAGAGTTGGTGGTGTTTATGAGCGCATTTATTGGTGCTGCGGTTGGTTTTCTTTGGTACAACAGCTATCCAGCCCAAGTATTTATGGGCGATACAGGCAGTTTAACAATTGGTGGAATTATCGCGGTTTTCGCCATTGTGGTTCGTAAGGAGTTGTTAATTCCAATCCTTTGCGGAATATTCTTGGTTGAGAATCTGTCGGTGGTAATTCAGGTTAGCTACTTTAAGTACACCAAGAAGAAGTACGGCGAGGGTCGCAGGATATTCCTGATGTCGCCGTTGCATCACCATTACCAGAAGAAGGGCTATCCAGAGCCAAAAATCGTAACACGATTCTGGATTGTGGCAATTCTGCTGGCAGTTATTACTGTGGTTACTCTTAAAATTCGATAATCAAAATAAAAACAAATAGTATGAAGCGAATAGTTATACTAGGTGGAGGCGAAAGCGGTGCTGGTGCGGCTGTGTTGGCTCACAAGCAGGGTTTTGATGTTTTCCTTTCCGATTCGTCGGCCATTAAGCCCCGCTACAAGGAGTGGCTCGATAAGTACAGCATTCGCTGGGAAGAGGGGAAGCACACCGAGGAGTTAATCCTCAACGCCGATGAGGTGATTAAAAGCCCTGGCATTCCCGATAAGGCGCCTTTAATTGTGAAAATTCGCGAGAAAGCAATTCCAATTATTTCGGAGATTGAGTTTGCTGGACGTTACACCAACGCCTACACGGTTTGTATAACTGGCAGCAACGGAAAAACTACAACCACCTCGCTTATTTACCATATGATGCAGAAGGCAGGGTTGAACGTGGGTTTGGCAGGGAATATTGGTAATAGCTTTGCATATCAGGTAGCCGAGAACAACTTCGATTACTACGTAATTGAGCTAAGCAGTTTTCAGCTCGATGGTGTTTACGAGTTTAAGCCCGATATCGCCATTTTGCTGAATATCACCCCCGACCATTTGGATAGGTACGATTATAAGATGCAGAACTACGTAGAATCTAAGTTCCGCATCACTAAAAATCTTTCGGAGGACGATTGCTTTATCTTCTGCTCCGACGATGCTGTGACTATTGAGCAGCTTAAGCGCATTGTGCTAAGAGCGCAACAATTGCCATTCTCCATTAGGAGCAAGGATAACCAAACGTCGTGGATTGAGAACGAGCATCTATTCATTAATTACGATGATAGTGATTTTTGTATGTCGATTAACGAATTGTCTTTAAAAGGAAAGCATAACATCTACAACTCAATGGCCGCAGGAATTGCGGGTCACGTGTTGAATATCCGCAAGGAGGTGATACGCGAATCGCTATCCGATTTTCAGGGCGTTGAGCATAGGCTAGAGCCTATTTTAACCATAAAGGGCGTTAAGTATATAAACGACTCCAAGGCAACCAACGTGAACTCAACTTGGTACGCTTTGGAAAGTATGGATACGCCTGTGGTTTGGATTGTTGGTGGCGTTGATAAGGGTAACGATTACTCCGAGTTGATGGATTTAGTCAAGGCTAAGGTAAAGGCGATTGTTTGCTTGGGCGTCGATAATGCTAAACTACATAAGGCTTTTGGCGATGTAATTAGCGTAATGGTTGATGCTCGCTCTGCCGAGGAGGCAGTTCAGCAAGCCTACAAACTTGCAAGCCCTGGCGATGCTGTTTTACTTTCGCCTGCCTGCGCTAGTTTCGATTTGTTCGACAACTACGAGGACCGTGGCCGTAAGTTTAAAGCAGCAGTTAGGGAACTGTAGTGATTGGTGATTGGTGTTTTGTGTATAGTTAGTTGTTCGTTGATAGTTGATGGTTGTTCGTGAAGAGAGTTAGGTCTTTCTTGTCATCCCGAGTTTGTTGAGGGAACTCTTAATATTTAACGTCTCACGATTCACGAATAACGATTCACGATAAATAAAAAGATATGTCAGGGATTTTTGGACGATATTTTAAAGGAGATAGAGTGATATGGACGGTAGTTATTATCCTATCGGCTGTGTCATTGTTGGCTGTTTACAGTTCAACAGGGTCGTTGGCGTATCGTTTCCATGGTGGAAGTACAACCTACTTCCTAATAAAACAGTTGATTTTCTTAGGACTTGGACTTTCAATAGTGTTTATCACTCACCTTATCAGCTACAAGGTATACTATCCGCTTTCAACCATTCTGCTTGGAATTTCGGTGCCGTTGCTGCTTATAACACTTGTGTTTGGGGCGACATTAAACCAAGCATCGCGTTGGTTAGAGGTTCCAGGGCTTGGAATCACATTCCAAACATCGGACGTGGCCAAGCTGGCGCTGATAATGTACATATCGAAAATATTGTCGCAAAAGCAGAAGGATATAAAGGATTTACGCCAAGGCTTTGTGCCTTTAGTGGTTCCAATAGGTTTGATTTGTATGCTTATTCTCCCTGCAAACTTCTCCACAGCAGCATTACTTGGCTTGGCTTGCTGGATTATGATGTTTGTGGGCAGAGTAAACCTTAAGTATCTGCTTGGATTTACAGGTTTAGGAATAATTCTGCTTGGAGCATTTATTGTGATTGCGTTGCAATTCAAGAATGTGGGTAGGGTTCATACATGGATAAATCGTATCGAGAATTTTGCCAGTGGCGATAATGGTGATGGAAACTATCAGGTTGAGCAATCAAAGATTGCAATTGCAACAGGAGGAATAATTGGCAAAGGTCCTGGCCGCTCAACCCAGCGTAATTTTCTGCCACATCCATATTCCGATTTCATTTTTGCAATTATTGTGGAGGAGTACGGATTGTTGGGAGGTGCAATAATTCTTGCATTATACCTGATTTTGCTATTTAGGTCGGCATTAATTGTTAAGAATGCCAAGCGAACGTTCCCGGCCTTTCTGGCCTTTGGGCTTGCATTGCTGATGGCGCTGCAGGCCTTGGTAAACATGATGGTTGCGGTAAACTTAATTCCAGTTACCGGACAGCCATTACCATTGGTTAGTATGGGAGGAACATCGCTGTTCTTTTCGAGTGCAGCCTTTGGAATAATTTTAAGTATTAGTAGGTCACAGAGTAAAACTGAACTATTCGATGGAGAAGAACCAATTGAGGATAATAATTAGCGGTGGAGGCACGGGAGGTCATATCTTCCCAGCAATATCCATTGCAAATGCGCTGAAGGAGATTAACCCTGAGGTTGAAATTCTTTTTGTGGGTGCCGAAGGCAAAATGGAGATGGAGCGTGTGCCAAAGGCAGGCTACAAAATTGTTGGTTTGCCAGTAGTTGGCTTTCAGCGTAAGTTGACATTGAAAAACGTGTCGTTTTTCTTCAAACTCTTCAAGAGTATGAAGATGGCGCGCAATATTATTGCCGACTTTAAGCCTGCAGTTGTGGTTGGAGTTGGCGGTTACGCCAGTGGGCCAATCCTAAAGGCTGCTCAAAAAGCCAATATTCCAACGCTTATTCAGGAGCAGAACTCTTACGCTGGAGTAACCAATAAGATGTTGGCAGCAAAGGCCTATAAAATCTGCGTTGCATACGATGGAATGGAGAAATATTTCCCTAAGGATAGAATTCTGATGACCGGTAATCCTGTACGTCAGGATTTGGAGAAGTTGACTGCATCCAAGGAGGAGGCGTTAAAGTACTTCGATATTAATCCAAACCAAAAGGTGATTCTGGTTTTAGGCGGTAGCCTTGGCGCTCGCACTATCAACCAGAGCGTAATGGCCAATATGACGGAATTAGTCACGCATCACGATATTACAGTGATTTGGCAAACAGGCAAGATTTACTACTTGGATATTAAGCAGCAGTTGGCAGGCTATAATGCGCATAACATTAGACTATTCGATTTTATCAATAGAATGGATTTTGCATACGCCGCAGCCCATGTGGTTATCTCACGTGCAGGTGCAGGAACAATTTCGGAGCTTTGCTTGGTGGCAAAACCTTCCATTTTGGTTCCATCGCCAAATGTGGCTGAGGACCACCAAACGCATAACGCAATGGCTTTGGTGAGGAATAACGCCGCGGTTATGGTAACCGATGCCAATGCCAAAACGGAATTGGTTAGTACCGCAATTGCTTTAGTAAGCGATGAAGCTAGGTTAAAGGATTTATCAGCAAATATTCTGAAAATGGCGTTGCCAAATTCGGCCAATATTATTGCTGGAGAAGTTTTAAAGTTAATTGATAATAATTAAGTAGGGTTTTGTCATCCCGAGCGTAGCGAGGGAACTCTTTAGGGGATAGATGCTTCCACAAGCACAGCATGACAAGAGCAACGAACAACGAACAACAAACAACGAGCAAATGGATTTTGAGCAAATTAAACGGGTTTACTTTGTAGGGATAGGCGGCATTGGGATGAGCGCTTTGGCTCGTTACTTTGTGCAACGCGGGAAGGCTGTTGCTGGTTACGATAGAACATCGTCCAGCATTACCGTTGATTTGGAGAAGATGGGCGTAGTTGTTCACTATACCGATGATGTAAATCTTATTCCTGCTGATTTTCGCTCGTCCAATGATACGTTGATTATTTACACTCCAGCAATTCCTGCAGAGCATAGTGAGTACAATTTCTTTAAGAATAATGGTTTCCAGATTATAAAGCGAGCACATGCGTTGGGCTTTATTGCATCGGCAATGAGCGTTTTGGGCGTTGCTGGCACACACGGAAAAACATCAACAACCACAATGCTTTCGCATTTGTTGGGTAATTCATCGGTTGGCTGTGATGCATTTTTGGGTGGAATTTCAAAGAACTTTGGTAGCAACCTTGTTACAGCAGATAATGGCAAAAACTTACTGGTTGTTGAGGCCGATGAGTACGACAGGAGTTTCCTTAGCCTATTTCCTCATTTGGCAATAATCACTTCGGTTGATGCCGACCATTTGGACATATACGGCACTCACGAGCACGTTTTGGAAGCATTCGGGCTGTTTGCAGGTCAAATTAAGCCTAATGGCTTTTTGGTGATGAAACAGGGTTTAAATTTCTCTCCAAAACTAGCCAGCGGTGTAAAGGTTATTAACTACGGTTTTACAAGTAACGCAGATGTTTATCCATCGAACATCAGCATTATTGATGGTTTCTACAACTTCACCCTGAATTCTCCTAATGGAAAAATTGAAAACTTACAACTAGGAGTTCCTGGTAAGTATAATTTGGAGAATGCCCTTGCAGCATCGGCGGCAGCATTGACAATGGGAATTAGTAGCAATGAGTTACGTAGCGGTTTGCAGAGTTTCTCCGGCGTGGTTCGTAGGTTTGATGTACAGTTCAAGAACGCAACATCAATTTATATTGACGATTATGCGCATCACCCACAGGAAATCAACGCAATGGTTGAATCGGTGCGCGATGTATTTCCAAATCGTAAAGTTGTAGGAGTGTTTCAACCTCATTTGTACAGTCGCACCCGCGATTTTGCCGATGAGTTTGCGCAATCGCTCGATAAGTTGGATACGGCAATAATGCTCGATATTTACCCAGCACGAGAGTTGCCAATTGAGGGAGTAACATCGAACTCAATTTTAGGCAGAATGAAGAACCCCCAAAAAATGCTTTTGAGCAAGAGCGATGTTTTGGAGTGGGTGAAAAAGAACGATATAGATATTTTGGTGACAATGGGCGCAGGCGATATCGACCGTTTGGTGCCTCAAATAGTGGAGGTTTTGAAAAGCAAGTAACGATGAAGAAGCGTAGCAGAATCATACTATTCTCTGTGGCTTGGTTGGTTCTAATTGCCTACCTAGTTTACGGCTTGATGTTCTCATCGAAACGGGCTAAGGGCGTGGTGTGTAAATCTATTGAGGTTGAGGTGTTGGACAGCGCTGACTATCAATTTGTGAAATCATCTACAGTGAAGCGAATGCTGACTTCGTCGAAATCAACCCCAATGGGAAAACACCTTAACGATATCAACACTAAAAAACTTGAGGACGAAATATCGGGAATGGTTGCAGTACGCGATGTTCAAGTTTACAAATCTCTCGACGGAAAACTGCGTGTTACAGTTAAGCAGCGTCGTCCGTTGGTGCGTGTTTTCAACGCCACTGGGCAGAGTTACTATATCGACGATGAGGGGTTGATTATGCCAACATCTCCAAACTATACAGCACACGTAATGGTGGTTAGCGGTAACGTTAAGGAACCTTTTAAGGTTAAGCCCAATGTGAATGTGTTGGCTTGGAACGATAGCATTGTTGGGGGCGAAAAGCCAACAATTTGCCGAATCTACGATTTTGCAAAGTTTGTATCGGAGGACGATTTTTGGAATGCACAAATTGCTCAGGTTTACGTTAACGGAACTCGTAATGTTGAGTTGATTCCTGTGGTTGGACCTCATGTTATACAGCTGGGCGGATTCAGAAATTTTAGGATTAAACTCAAAAAGTTGATGGTGTTCTACAAGGAGGCACTACCAACCGAGGGTTGGAATAAATACAAAATAATAAACTTAAAGTATTCAAATCAAATAGTTTGCACTAAACGATAACACTATGGCACAAAGTAATGAGTATGTAGCAGCAATTGACCTTGGAACCACCAAAGTGGTAACATTGGTTGGCAAAAAGACTCCTAACGGAAAGCTTCAGATAGTTGGACTAAGCACCACTGAATCGACTGGAATTAAGAAGGGTATGATTCAGAATATCGAGGATACCGTTAAGGCTATCGAAAAAACAGTTAACGAGGTTAAGATTGAAACCGGAATCGATTTTAAGTCGGTTTACGTAGGTATTGCTGGTCAGCATATCCGCAGCATCAAGAACCGTGGATATATCAACCTTGAGTCCGACGATGTGGAAATTTCGCAGAAGGACATAAACAGGCTAATTAACGATATGCACCGCATACCTGTTGAGGCTGGCGAAACAATCCTGCACGTTCTTCCGCTGGAGTACTTTATCGACAATGAGTCGGTTGATAAGCCTGTAGGTATGGTAGGCCGCCGCTTGGAGGCAAACTTCCATATTGTAATTGGCAAAACATCATCGGCAAAGCATATCGAGAAGTGCGTTAACCGTGTTGGACTTAACGTTAACGAGTTGGTTCTTGAGCCACTTGCTTCGGGCGAGTCCGTTCTTACCGACGATGAGCGCGAGGCTGGCGTTGCTTTGGTTGATATTGGTGGTGGTACTACCGATTTGGCTATCTACTACAACGGAAATGTCCGCCATACTGCCGTTATTCCTTTCGGTGGAAATATCATCACCCAGGATATCAAGGATGGTTGCTCAATCCTACTAAAACAAGCCGATTTGCTTAAGGAGAAATTTGGTTGCGCATTGGCCGATATTGCGCCAGACAACAAAATCATTACTATTCCTGGCATTAGCGGTCGTGAGCCTAAGGAGATTTCGGTTAAGAACCTTGCTGGAATCATTCAGGCACGTATGGAGGAGATTCTGGACTTTGTGGCTTATGAGATTAACCTTTCGGGTTACGCCAATAAGCTAAGTGCGGGTGTTGTAATTACTGGTGGTGGTGCCCTTTTGAAGCATTTACCTCAGTTAATCCGTTTCAAAACCGGGTTCGATGTTCGTATTGGTTATCCTGTAGAGCAGTTAAGCTCCGATTCGTTGGAGGATTTCAACCAACCACAGCTATCAACCGCATTAGGCTTAGTGCTTCTGGGTTTAGATAAAAAGGTTGAGGTGATTGAGAAGAAGACATATGTTCAGCCACAGGCACAACCACAAATTCAACCACAAGCACAGGTACGACCTGTAGTTGAGAAACAGAAGGATGAGTTTGAACTTGACAGCCCAGCCGAACGTCGTGGAAGTGGCAGAATGACTGCTATAAAGAATATGTTTTCGGGTTTATTCGACGAGACTGATACTGAGATGTAATTCTAGAGTGCAAACTAGATTTGATATTGAAGTAAATAGTGTTTTTTATTAAGATATAATTGTTTTGCTGAATTTGCTTTGTGCAAAATTGGTCTGAAAAACAGATGCTTCACTACGTTCAGCATGACAAAGAATAAAAATGGTTTTAAATTATAAACTAAAGTGTTAAAGTTAACTGTGGTACTTTCTACTTTTAACTTTTAACTTTTAACTCAAAAAACTATGGCCGACGAACTAATTAATTTCGAGTTACCGTCAAATAACGCATCCATAATCAAAGTGATTGGAGTTGGTGGCGGCGGAGGAAATGCGGTTAACTATATGAACCGTATGGGAATCAAGGATGTTGACTTTGTGCTGTGCAACACCGATGCCCAGGCAATGGTTAATAGTCCCGTTGAGTTTAAAATTCAGCTGGGAGCATCGCTAACCGAGGGGCGCGGGGCTGGTAATAAACCAGAAATTGGACGTCAGGCGGCCATAGAGAGTTTACAGCATATTGTCGATTTCCTATCGAACAATACCAAGATGGTGTTTATTACCGCCGGAATGGGCGGTGGTACCGGAACTGGTGCTGCGCCAATTATTGCTAAAGCGGCAAAGGAACTGGGAATACTAACTGTTGCCATAGTGACTATCCCGTTCCGCAACGAGGGCAAAAAGCGCATTGCACAAGCGGTTGAAGGTATCGAGAATATTCGCCAGCATGTAGATTCTTTGCTTGTAGTAAACAACGAGAAGATTCTAGAGATATACGGTAACCTTAAGGTTACCGAGGCTTTTGCCAAAGCCGATGATGTTTTGGCAACTGCCGCCAAAGGTATCGCCGAAATTATAACTGTTCATGGCTACATAAACGTGGACTTTGCCGATGTTGAAACTGTAATGACCAACAGCGGTGTTGCGCTTATGGGCTCGGCACGTGCAACTGGCGAAAATAGGGCGCTTACAGCGGTAAAAGAAGCGTTGGAGTCGCCATTGCTAAACAATAACGACATTTCCGGTGCACGCAACATTCTGTTGAATGTAACTTACGGTCAGGATGAGATTACAATGGAGGAGATTGGCCTAATTATCGATTATGTTCAATCAGCTGCAGGCGACGATGCCGACCTAATTTGGGGTAACGGCTGCGACCCTTCGCTTGGCGAAGATTTGAACGTAACCGTAATTGCCACTGGTTTTGGAACAAGTAGCATACCTGAACTTTACGTTCGTAACAAGGAGGTTGATGTGGTTGAACTCGATGGTGGAATCCGTTCTAATCGTGTTGAAACAACTCCATACATTTTGGACGAAACAGAACGCAAACAGCCAACTCGCCGACCTAAAAAACCCGAAACAATTGATACATCTCAGCGTGTAATTGAGTTTGATGTTGCAGCCGAGGAATTTGAGGTTAGAACTGTTTCAACACCTCGCCCTGTTAGAGCAGAGGATGCTATGCAGCCAAAAACATCAGCAAAACCTACAGTTCCAACCAGCAAGCCACATCCTGCGCCAAATGGTAACAGGTGGAGTAATATAGATGAGTTAGAAAGCATTCCTGCTTACAAGCGTCGCAACGTCCAGCTCGACGATACCGACCATTCAAACACCAGCAGTTTATCGCGCACAACTTTAAGTGAGACTGACGATGGAGATATTTTCTTGAGGCCGGATAATTCGTATTTACATGATAATGTGGATTAATTATCAACAATTTGAAACTTACACGAAGAGTAAGGGCCACTCTACTCTTCGTGTACTTCAAATTACATATAAGTAAAAGAACCTTTGGATTTAAATTCTAAGACCACTAATAAAATAAAAAAACACCGTTGTTTCTCTAAGGGTAAGCGAAAAATCAACTTCCGAAACATTAAGCCTTTCAACATCTCCACTCTTAAGCAACACCACCTCTGCCCTATTCCGCCCCTCTCTTGTTCTTAATTTATCATATTTTATTACCTTACCACATATCGAATCTTCTGGAGTAACAAGAGTTACATCACAATTAATTGGGTTGATTGAACTTCTTTCCTCTGGCATCTTAAACTCAACACTTAGCCATGCACTATCAACTGAAACGAGTTTTATTTCATTAATAACTAAAACCCCATTCACAACTTGCTTATATGGCAAAAAGAATGAAATAGTAAAAAGTACCAATAAAGCAATAACAACAGAAAAAACACCATACTGAATAAGCGTCGAAGGAACTTGTCCTATTACGTGCCGCACTTTTTCGCTCCTTAATTCAAAATTTGGATATTCCATAGCATTCAGACTAACCACCTAATTCTAATTGATTCCTAACCAACTCATAATACTTACCTTTTTTCGCAGTAAGTTTCTCGTGCGTGCCGATCTCCACCACACTACCATTATCTAGAACTACAATTTGATCTGCATTTTTGACTGTTGATAAACGATGTGCTACAACAAGAACCGTTTTATCCCTGTAAAAACTCACAAGATTTTCGACTATAGCCTTTTCGTTACTAGCATCCAGCGCATTGGTGGCTTCATCAAAAAAAACAAACTGAGGATTCTTGTAGACTACTCGGGCTATTAGTATACGCTGTCTCTGACCATGACTAATACCTTGACCATCTTGACCGATCATTGTGTTATAGCCCAGAGGAAGAGCCTCAATGTAATTTGCTATATTTGCTATACGAGCAGCGTATCGAATTCTTTCAATATCTGGGCTTTCATCGCTTGTTGCTATGTTACGCGCTATTGTATCTGAGAAAAGATACCCATCTTGCATTACAGCTCCACAATTTTGTCGCCACCATACAAGATTGAATTGCTCCAGATTATCACCCCCAACAGAAACGCCTCCGCTTTGGGGAGTATAGTACCCCAACATTAGTTTAACAAGGGTGGTTTTCCCACTACCACTTGCACCCACTATGGCCGTAACTTTTCCTGAGGGTATCGTAAAGTTTATATCGTTTAGCACATAGTCTGGCCTAACTCCTTCGTACCTGAAATAAAGATTGTGTATCTCAATCGTATTATCTTTAGAACTTATTGAAGAAACTTTTCTATTTTCGTTCTCTTCATTTTGCTCTGAATGTATCTCGTTCATACGATCAAGACTAATGCTGACATCTTGCCAAGAATAAATAAACTGAACCAACTGCTCGACTGGACTGTTTAACTGACCAATTATATATTGCACAGCAAGCATCATCCCTAAGGTCATATTTCCGCTAATTACAGAGGATGCAGAAAAAATCGTAATCAAGATATTTTTCAACTCATTGATGGTAATACTGCCAGCCTGCTGTGTTTGTTGTAGATTCAAAGACTTAAGGTTTGCGTCAAAAAGTTCAGCCTGAACATCCTCCCAATCCCAGCGTTTCCGGTGTTCACATCCTTGCAATTTAATTTCTTGCATACCATTAATAAGTTGGTAGGTGATATTCCTATTCTTACCAGATAATTCAAAATATCGAAAATCCAATTGCCTTCTTTTTTTTAAGAAAAATATTATCCAACCACTATAAATCAAACTACCAACAATAAAAATTGTAAATATCATCAGATTATACTTCAGCAGCACTAATCCAAAAACAAAAAAAGTAAAGATTGAAAACAACAGATTAAGAGTGCTAGAAGTTAGAAATTGCTCTAAACGCCTATGATCTTCAATGCGCTGTAAAATATCGCCCAACAGCTTGGTATCAAAAAAACGCATTGGTAATTTCATTAGTTTTATAAAAAAATCCGATATTAATGAGATGTTAATACGAGAACTAATATGGAGGAGAATTTTTCCACGGACGAATCCTATTATAGTATTACTAAAAAGCAACATTATTTGAGCAATAAGTACAAGCCAAACGAACCCAATATCCTTGCTACCAATACCTTCATCGACAATAGCTTGTGTTAAAAACGGAAATAGAAGCTGAATTATAGAACCCACGGCAAGTCCCAAAATCAGTTGAATAAAAAAACGTCTGTATTGTTTCACATATCCCCATAAAAATACGTATCTCCCTTTCTTAATATTCAAAGTTCCATTTTGAGAATAGAATAATTGTGTTGGTTCCAATAACAGAACCACACCTTTATCCTCTCCACCAGCCTTTGTGCTCAACCAACCCTCGCAAAACTCTTCTTTATTATAAGTTACTAAACCCTTTCCAGGATCTGCGACATATACAGCATAATTATTCTTACGGTTTTTCTTTACTTTGTATATTACAACAAAATGATTTTGATCCCAATGAGCAATGCATGGCAACAAAGCTTTTTCGGCAAGTTTTTCAAAAGTAAGTCTACCTCCTACTGTCTTAAATCCAAGTTTTTCAGCGGCACGGCTTATACCTAAAAGTGACACCCCGTTTTTATCAAAAAAACATTCTTTTCTCAAATACTCAATACTCTGCATTCTCCCATAGTAAAAAGAAATCATGGCCAAGCAGGCCGGACCACAATCCATTGCATCACGTTGTTTTACAAAAATCATACTTCCCAAAATCAGTCTAAAAATCCATTTACTTAATCAATACACTATCTTTCTCCCTTAATAATAGTAGTTTCCTGCTCCGTTGCTTTAAACTTGGGTTTTCCTCTCTTCCTTTGTTCACTGCCCCATGAGAACAAGTAGGTTAATTTAGCAAAAAAAAGGTTCTCGTACATCTGGTTGTAGGCATAGCGAGTGTAAGGTGCAATTGCAGACAGGTTTTCGTACTTTACATCTCGAACCTTAAGAAAAGGATTCATTACACCTACCGACACTCTTAACTTACCGTACTGCGATGATACAATAAATCTACTGTGCAAACTTTTACTCTTCAGCACTTCTCCCATCTGTGCATCGGTTTGACCATACCACATTTCGGACACGAAATCCCACTTGCGCCACTTTATGTTAAACTGCCCCTGGCAAAAAGGAATAAAAGCTTCGTGCTCGTAAACACTACCCCCATCGCTAATGTAATGACTAAAGCCACCCCATAAACTAAACGAAAGAAAATTCCAGATTTCAGTGCCTTCTAACGAACAACTAGCCGTATATTGAGTAAATTTATTCAGATTTTCGGGCATACGCACAACTATATAACTAAGATCGGCTTGTTGCTCCAAAAAACTTATATCCATTATTGGGTTCTGAATTTGGCGGTATTTACCTTGGACAAACAACTCATATTTCGAAGTTAATTCCAATGTATTATTAAGTGTGAACTGTAAAAGTCTAGTATTGGTTAGATTAGGATTTCCTCGCTGAACTTGATAAGGATCGAGTCGTATCTCTGAAGTGGTAAGTTCTCCTATGGGAGGTTGACTATACTTGAGCATAGCATCCAAATCGACAGTCCAAGTTCTTGTTGGGCTAAGGCTTATTGCACCAATAGGTAACCACTGCGACCACCTTTTAGTATAATCATCAATGCTATAGTTCTGCCAAAAATGTACTGCCCCTAATGCAAGCATTAATTTGTCGCCCATTACCATCAACATAATTTTATTTTCACCATTATTCTGCCGCATATTTACAGCAACAGGCTCAACTCCTAACGAAGAATAACTATTGCTTATCCATCTACTACGCCAACTACTCGATAGAGATAACATCCCAGACCACATTTCACCTAATGGGAGTGGCGCATTGTAATTGCCCTGCAAACCTGTAAGATGTATTTCTTCAGAATTACTATTGCTAGAAAAGAAAGGGTTAATGGAGGAAAACTCCTCAAATTCACGTTTGTATTTAGCACTTCTAAGACTATAGTCGGCGTTAATATATAAAGGCCCTATTGGACTCTTAACCTCAATATATGTGCTTATCCCCTGAGTTGTGTTCCTCTCAAAGTTATGCTCATTATTAATTGTTGTATCGGATTTTGATGAAGTTTTTGTGATTACACGACCTGCAAAATCATTGTTTTTATCCCTATCGAACTGACCAAACCCCGCAATATCAAGCATAATCTTACGTCCGGTATAGTTGTAATGAGCGGAACTGTTATTATGCCAATATATTTGACGAGCTGGAATTGCAATTTCATTTCTAGATATAGTTTCTGAAGGGAAATTGAAATAATCGGAACGCTCCCGCATTTGGCTAAAAGAATAACGAAATTGAGGTTGCCAGTCTACCATAAAGCTATGCCTACCATTGTATACCCTGCCAATTACATAATGCTCCCCATAAGTATTACTAATCCCTTCCGTAATATTTACGTTTACAGCACCGCCCCTTGCAGGTAAATCAACAGTTAGATTGATTACAATAGATGCTAGTGGAAAACGGGGTGTGGGTTTATCGTAATAATCGATGCGTCTAATAAGCTCAGGGTCGATACTTTGAATCTCACCCGATGTCGCAGGTCGATCATTAATAAGTAACACAACGTCTCCTCCTCCACGCACAGAAATGTTGTATGATACGGGGTCAACATAAATGCGTGGCGGCTTCATCGATGAGAGCAAGTCCATGCCATTTACTGAATTGGACACCCTTCTATCCGTTGGCAAATAGGTAATGCCATCGGGTCGGTAAATCTTGCTTCGACCTTTAACAACCACGCCCTCAATATCCAATGAGGTTTCGACAAGCACAACGCTTCCTATATCGCCTGTATCTACAAGCATATACTTTGACAAATAACCTAGGCACGAAAAACGCAGATACTTGAGTCCACCATTGCACTTTAGGGAAAATCGACCAAGTGTATCTGTAGTCGTTAATGCCACAATTGCAGAATCAACATTATCTTTAAGTATCGAAACATTAACATTACGTATAGCATTACCATCTTCAGAGACAACTTGACCCGTAATAACGGATCTTGTTTGGGAAAAAGAAGTAATTACAATAAAGGAAAGAAAGGAGAATAATAAATATTTTTTAAAAATCATACTATTTTTTTTTAGTTTGCATATACCGATTTATAAGACTACTCTTTAATAGGTTCTCATCCCGGTGAGTACAGCAAGTATCAAAATGACCATTTGCGCGAAGATTTCGAACCTTATACCACGCACAACCTCCATGACAAATTGGCAAAATAGCACATTCCTTACATTTTGCATTTTCATACCAAGCGGTTGTAAATAAATAGTCATAAAATAATTGCCTGTGTATAAGTGTATCATCATGAATGTAACCCACTATTTTGTTTTTATCCGTAACATCATTCCAGCATTTATACATCTCTCCTGCTGGCCCTATGATATATGAATTAATTCGATTTGCAGTACAACTTTTAAGAAGTAATGTAGGATAATTATTTGCGAATCCACATTCTTCAAGTTTCTGCGAAAATGCTGCAGCATCAAAAACGTTCATTGACTCCTCGCTAAAATCAGCACCTTCTTTGTTGTCTATACGTAATATCCCTGGATATATCTCATAGTTTGAATATTTTTCCCATCTCTCAGAAAGAAACTCCTTAACTTCATAAAACTGTTCCTGACTAGACTTATCCACATTAACTCTTACGGATAAGAAGGTATTTGGCAAAGCCTCTAAAATCCTATCCATGTTCGAGATAATTCTATAAAACGACCGCTCCTTTGTTTTGTAATTAACCCTAATAGAATCATGTCTCTTCTGATTACCATCCAATGTAACTTGTATCAAATTTAGAGGAAATTCAGAGAAAATCTCAATTGCCTTTTCATCAAAATAATAGCCGTTCGTAATAATATCATGCCTTACTAAGGTCTTCCCAGTTCTATTGAATTGCTGTAAAAGGGTTCTTATAACATCTATTGCCAATAAAGGCTCCCCACCATACCATGTTATTGACATTGTTTTGGCTAATGAATGTTTCTGAACAAATTCAACAAGTTGAGCAATCTGAACATGCTCCATTACTCGTTGATCCTTCTTTGGTTCAAAACAATAATGGCATCTAAAATTGCACTGACTAGTCGGAGCTATTATAAGGCTCAATTGCTCTTGAGAAAACCCTAACTGTAATGTTTTAAATTGCAACTCTCGAACATAAACATCATCATCTTCTTCATGCACTATTACCTTTTGTTCCATTAAAAAACTTAACACATCTTCTTCAAAGAGATCAACATCTACCTTACCATTTCTATTAAGTCTAAAAAAATCAAAAAGTTGAGCCGAAATTTCAAATAAAGCATTAGTGCGGGAACAATATGCAAGTTTCAAGTCATTACCTGCATCAAAAAAAATTGAATATCTTGATATTTTCATACTTTGTAACAAAAATAAATTAATCAGGGAGAGGGCAAAAATCCCTCTCCTTTAAGCAAAACAAACTTCTAAATTACTGAACTTGTAGTTGTTGTTGGCTTTTTGTTTCTATTAAAGAAATCACACTCACAATCTCCGCCATCTTTGTTTCTATTGAATAGTGTACATTCACAATCCACTAAGTTAGAACTAACACCACCAACAATATGACTCAAATCGACACAAGACATTTTATCAGCAGGCACAATAACATTTAAATCTTTGTTTGAGAATCTTTTGGTTTCCATATTTTTCTATTTTGTTTTCATTTGCTTCTAATAGCAAATTATTGTTAATATTTGGATTACAAGTGTCTTTATTTGCCCCAAAACACAAGGCTCACTTCATTCCACTAATGGTTGGGTGCGTTGCTTTAAAACAAATTAAATATTTTAACTTTACAATCAATTAATCCGTTATGCCCTTTGGAAGAAAGCAAACGCCAATCAACAACCAAAGGGCAAAATAATAAAGCGATTTTTACCTAATAAAAAAATAAACTTATTCAACATAATCATTGAGATACAGATTGATTTAAACATAAACGCGCTCAAATTTTTTTAACACACCTTACTATAATCACAACCTCCGAAATAGGTTCGCTAAATAAAACTACTCTAAATACCACATTTTAAATCTTTCCATGCATTAACACGCAAGAAATAAACGACTTACTAATATTTATTTTCAGATTGCACTACTTTCTTAATGCTTTCTTTTTAGCAGTTTCTATTGTTTAATACTGATTAGAGTATAATTGTTACCCTAGGGTGAGCAATTTTTTAAATCCTTAATCTAAAAAAGTATTATCGTGCTAATTGCTTGGGACAAATACCACAATAACAAGTAACCACAAAAAGTTAATTCGTGTAAATAGACTTACATCTGTTGTGCCTCCAGTATTAATCGTTGAGGTGTTTTAGGGTCGTTTAAAAAGGAAAAGCGAATGGTTAGTTTGAATTTGAAGGATGAAAATTAAAAAAGACCAGTTGAAACTGGTCTTTATACGTTATTGTTTTGTGCTTCTATTTGAATTTGGGCAGGTTTTACTTATGGCCTTTTTCTGAACTTAGGACTTGTTTTGGTCGTTTTCTTTAATGTTGATTTGTATGTAGTAGATTTTCCAATATTAGCCCCTTTATTCTTGCCAAATTTTGTTGGTTTTTCGCTTGCGTTTCCTTTCTTTGGAGCAGAACCTTTTGCGCCACGAACTTCTTCGCTTTTTGAAGCATCAACCTTTTTCGATTTTCCTGCAGGTAACTTGGCTGCTTTTTTGGCATTGTCAAATTTGGGTTTGCCCGATTTGCCAAATCTAGACCTTGGTCTATCATCCTGTTCCCGGTATTCGCTTTGCTTCGTTTTTCGAGCTTGCTTATTCTTGCTGAACGACCTATCTTTACGTGGTGTAGAACTTGAGCCCTCAAGCATACTCATCAACACCTCAACTTCTTTTTCGTCTAAATCGCGCCAGTCGCCAAGAGGTAAACCCTTTAGGGTAATGTTCATTATTCGGACACGTTCTAACTTAATAACCTCGTATCCAAAATGGCTACACATGCGTCGAATCTGCCTATTCAATCCTTGTACTAGTGTAATTCGGAAAATAAATGGGGTTTCCTTTTCAACCTTACACTTTTTGGTCATTGTACCTAAAAGGGGAACCCCATTAGCCATTCCTTCAATAAACTCTTGGGTTATTGGCTTATCCACAGTTACAACATATTCCTTTTCGTGCTTGTTGCCTGCACGAAGAATCTTGTTAACCAAGTCGCCATTGTTGGTAAGCAGAATAAGACCTTGCGAGTCCTTATCGAGCCTTCCAATAGGAAACACTCTTTGGCTATGATGAACAAAGTCTACTATATTACCGTCGGTGTTTTTTTCGGTTGTGCTAGTAATTCCAATTGGTTTATTCAGTGCTATTATAAGGTTCTGTGGCTCTGTGTGAGCAATAAAGTGTCCGTTTACATAAACTTTATCCTTTGGTTGAACAAAATCGCCAACCTGAGCCCGCTGCTTATTCACAAAAACCTTTCCTTGCTCAATAAACCTATCGGCCTCTCTACGTGAGCAAAAGCCAGAATCGCTTATAAATTTATTTAATCGGATTGATTTAGATACTGTCATTTTCTTGATTTATTGAGTATTTTCGATGCTACAAACCACACTGCGCTTCCAATTCCTGCACCAACAATTGCCCCAACCAACACATCGCCCGGATAATGAACGCCAAGGTATATCCTACTATAGGAAACAAATGCTGCCCAGACTAACAGGCCAACTGTAACCCATTTCCTATTGAAAAGGAACGAAAGGAATACTGCCACTCCAAAGGTATTTGCAGCGTGCGATGAGATAAACCCATACTTACCACCACACCTTCCTACCAAATGAATAAATTCACTTAAATCGGGATTATGACATGGGCGCAAGCGTTGAAAAACATTTTTAAATGCCTGAACCGAAATTTGGTCGGCCAAAAGAACCACAAAAGCAATTGCAAGTAACCACCAAAGTGCTTTCCACTTATGTTCGCGAGCAATAAAAAAAACTATCACCAGGTATAACAGCAACCAGCTTAATTTACCCGATGCAAAATACATTATACTATCCCAAAAAGGAGAGTGTGCACCATTAAGCGCAAGGAATAAGTTTGTATCGAGTTGAATAAGGTAGTCAATCATAACTAATCGCTATTAATGCTGTTCCAGAGTAGGTCTTTCAACTCATCTATCCCCTGCCCTACTACCGATGAAATAAATACTGTAGGGATTTTGGGAAGATGTTTTTTTATGGACTTTTTGATTTCATCATCAATTAAATCGCATTTTGTAACGGCCAAAACGCGTTTCTTGTCCAGCAACTCTGGGTTGTACATTTTAAGTTCATTAACCAGAATTTGGTACTGTTTTTTCACATCGTCGCTATCGGCAGGAACCATAAATAGTAGCATTGAGTTACGCTCAATATGGCGTAGAAATCTCAAGCCTAAACCTTTTCCTTCGTGAGCACCTTCAATAATTCCAGGTATATCTGCCATTACAAATGAGCGTTCATCGCGGTAGCCAACAATTCCAATATTTGGAACAAGCGTAGTAAATGGATAATCGGCAATTTTTGGTTTTGCAGCACTAACAACCGATAGCAATGTGGATTTTCCTGCATTGGGAAATCCAACCAGTCCAACATCGGCAAGGATTTTTAACTCTAGGATAACACTAGCCTCCTCTGCAGGTTCGCCTGGTTGTGCAAACCGAGGGGTTTGCAGTGTGGCTGTTTTAAAGTTCCAGTTCCCTAGTCCTCCACGGCCACCTTTAAGGAGCATCTGTACCTGTCCGTTTTCAGTTATCTCTGTAATTACCTCTCCGGTTTCAGCATTTTTTGCAACTGTTCCAACTGGTACTTCAATGGTAACATCGGCGCCATCGGCTCCTGTACAACGAGCACCGCTACCGTATACGCCATCGCCAGCATAAATGTGGCGTTTATACTTTAAGTGAAGCAATGTCCATAGCTGACTACTACCTTTAAGGTAGATATGGCCTCCTCTGCCGCCATCGCCACCATCGGGGCCACCTTTGGGAACAAACTTCTCGCGGCGCATATGAACGCTTCCTCCACCACCTTTCCCCGAACGGCAGAATATTTTTACGTAATCGACAAAATTCGAATTGGACATTATAATTCAGATATAAAATTTGGGTACAAAAGTAATGATAATTAGCCATTAAGCCAATTATTCGTTTTAAAGCACTTGTAAATGAAGTTAAATTGCGGTTATTGAGCGTTTCTGATGGTAGTACAAATCCTTTCAAAAATCTCGTTAACGCTTCCCATTCCGTCAACTCCCATGAATTTTCCTTGATCCTTGTAGTAATCCACCACCGGACGGGTTGTGTTGTCGTATATATCGAGCCTTTTACGGATTATACTCTCCTCCTTATCATCAGGTCTGTCGGTTTCTTTACCTCTGTTAAGAAGGCGAGCAACAAGTTCATCGTCGGTAACCTCAAGCGAAATCATCATTGTAACAGAGTGCCCTGTTGAGCCTAGCATTTCATCTAGTTTTGCAGACTGCAATGTGTTGCGAGGAAATCCATCGAACACATACCCCTTAACTGCGCCATTCTTGCTAAGTTCCTCCTCAATCAGACCAATGGCAATTTCGTCGGAAACAAAGTTGCCTTTATCAATTCGACGTTGCGCCTCAATTCCAAGTGGAGATTGCTCCACTATGGCTGCCCGCAAAATCTCTCCTGTTGAAATATGCTTTAGCCCGAATTCCTGTGCAACAATTTTTGATTGAGTTCCTTTCCCTGCACCAGGAGGGCCAAAAATTACGATATTAAGCATAACTGCTGGTTGTATATTTAACTTTTAATCTCCATTTCGTTACATAAAAAATGCTGAAGCAAGTTCAGCATTCTGTATTGTATCTAACTATATCACTTTAAATTACAGTGTAGATATCTGGTAAATTACGGCCGATTCCGTCGTAATCTAAACCGTAACCCACAATAAAATCGTTAGGGATTGAGCGTCCAATGTAATCAATCTTGGCAGCACCCTTGTATGACTCAGGCTTGTAAAGCAAGGTTGCCACTTTAATGGCTTTTGGGTTAAGTTTATTTAACTCCCCGTAAAGTTTAGTAAGGGTAATTCCAGTATCTACAATGTCCTCAACAATAATTACTGTACGGTCGCTGATATCCTCGTTCAAACCAATTAACTGATTGATAACACCAGTTGACTCAGTTCCTTGATACGACGAAAGTTTTATAAATGAAACCTCGCAAGGGAAATTTATGCGTTTCATAAGGTCGGCTGTGAACATAAATGAGCCGTTAAGTATGCTCAAGAATAAAGGAATCTCTTGGGCGTTCCTAAAATCCCAGTTAATCTTTGATGCCACCAAATCAATATCCTGCTGAATTTCCGATTCTGGGTAACTCAATCTAAACTCTCTGTCCTTAAGCTTAACTTGCTTCAAATTCTCAGCCATTGTCTCATTTTTATTTGGTTGAAAAAACAAGCCACAAATTTACATCAGTTTTTTGGAATTTCTACAGTATATAAATCGTTTTATTGCGAAAAAGAACAATGACTGAATCTAGATTTATATTTTATTGATATTGACAAGAGTGGAAGAATATTCTATAATTTAGATTCCGTACAAGTTAATTCTTCTGCATAATTATTTTACATACAGATTATTTTCCTATCCGATTGAAAATTTGTCAACTAATGCCTTTTTCGATATATTTTTGTAACTTCATATTAAATAAAATATTATGACACCAAAAGTTAGCATTATTATGGGCAGCGTTTCGGATATGCCTATTATGGAAGAGGCTGCCAAATTCCTTGATGAGTTGAACATTCCGTTCGAGATTAATGCGCTATCGGCGCATCGCACTCCCGACCTAGTGCTCGATTTTGCCCGCAATGCACACACTCGAGGCGTAAAGGTTATTATTGCTGGTGCTGGTGGTGCCGCACACCTTCCAGGTGTAGTTGCTGCACTTACTCCACTTCCAGTAATTGGCGTACCAATTAATTCGTCAAACTCAATTGATGGATGGGATTCAGTACTATCAATTCTTCAGATGCCTGCAGGTATTCCTGTTGCTACAGTAGCTTTGGATGGTGCTCGTAATGCCGGAATTTTAGCTGTTCAGATAATTGGAACTGGTGAGCCAGAGGTTCAAAAAGCGATGATAGAGTTCAAGAAAACTCTTGGAGATAAAGTGGTAAAGGCAAATAAGGAACTCGCAAACGTTAAATTCAAGAATAAAACAAACTAGTGTTATCGAGCCCTGTCATGCTGAACTCGTTTCAGCATCCCATTATAAAATGAGACCCTGAAATAAGTTCAGGGTGACTGATGATTACTAACTTGATATAACACTTTGCCTTTCGCACTCTTAACATTCAAACCGAATGAACAAGCGAATTGCATTAATTGTAACATTAATTACATTACACATTGGACTTAAAGCATCGGTGCCCGATAGGCCAGTTGCTGGCTCGGGCGCTGCTTTAGGTTTAACAGGGATATCGATTAACTCAAACTGGGCAACTCTCCAAAACCAAGCGGCACTTGCTTGGCAAAATAATTACTGGGTAGGAATACATCATGAAAATCGGTATCTTGTAAAAGAACTTGGACTTAGCGCCATTGCAGGCATTATACCAACATCAACAGGAACCTTTGGGGTAAATCTCTCACACTTTGGCTATAGCCAATTTAATGTTACCCGAGTTTGCGTTGCCTATGGAATGAAACTCTCCGACAAATTCTCTGCGGGAGTTGGATTAAATCTACATCACCTACAAATTGCTGGCGATTACGAGAACAAGAATGCATACACCGTTGAGGGAGGTTTGATGTATATGCCAACATCAAAGTTGACTCTTGGCGCTTACGTTTTTAACCCAACCCGCTCGTCGTTCGATGAACAACAAAGCATGCCACCAATACTGGGCTTGGGCATATCGTATTTTCCAAGCGAAAAAGTAATGCTCGCCCTACAGGTTGACGATAATACTGAAACAAAGCCTGCGGTAAGAGGTGGAGTGGAATATAGTCCAATCAAAAATATTGCAGTTAGACTGGGCTATTCATCGGAGAATCCACAAGGATTAACTGGTGGTTTTGGCTGGAGTATTAAGCAGATACAGATTGATTTATCGTATGGCTACCACAGCGTGCTGGGCTACACACCACAACTATCCGTTTCATACTGTTTTGCCAAGCAAAAGGTTAACTAGCCATGAACCTAAAATCGGCAATCATATTAATATTTATCACTTTTTTTGCTTTGGCAAAGCCAATCCTGCTAATTGGACAAGAAACCCAAACCGATGTTCAGCAGATTATTGCTGAAATAGTGGAGGATTTAACTGCAAAAGCAGATGATGAGCAGGATTACACGCAACTGATTGAGGATTTAATTAACCTTGCCGAAAACCCAATCAATATAAATGTTGCTACAGCCGATGATTTAAAAAAGTTCATATTCCTCAACGATTTCCAAATTAACAGTTTAATTGATTTCCGAGATTCCACAGGGACAATTCTTAGTATTTATGAACTCCAGACTATTCCTGGCTTTGACATTATTGATATCCAACGCCTATCTCCATTTATAAAGGCTGAACAGGTAGATAAACCCCTACTTCCAAAAAGTTTTTATGGTCGAAACGACTTTTCGTTTAGATATAGAACTTCCGTTGAAACACCTGCAGGCTATTCCAAAAGTTACACAGGTTCAGGTTATTTGGGCGATAAAAACTCATATTACACCCGCTACTCATATCGCGGAGGAAAACATCTGCAGGCCGGGTTTGTTGCTGAAAAAGACCCTGGCGAACCCTTCTTTGATGGAACCTTTAGAGCTGGGGTCGACTACCTATCGGGCTACATAAGTCTATCAAAGATTGGAATAGTTAAGAAAGCCATTATCGGCGATTATCACGCTGAGTTTGGGCAGGGACTTACTTTTTGGAACAGCCTGTCGTTCGGCAAATCAAGCAATGCTATTTATGTTCGCAAGCGTGCCGATGGACTAGTTCGGCACTCATCGGCTTACGAAAGTCAGTTTCTGAGAGGTGCAGGGATAACCCTATCGGTACTTAAGTCCGACGTTACTGTTTTTGCATCGTACAGAAACATCGACGCCAATATTTCCGACACCCTTTATAATGGCGATTTAGCCTACACATCGCTTCCTGAAACTGGTTATCACAGAACTGCATTGGAAATAGCCAACCGTAACTCGCTAACAGAGTTTACAACAGGGGCAAACATCAGCTATAATACCAGCCGTGTGAAAACAGGCTTAACCTTTGCTCACTCAAAAATCAACGGAAACTTCAATGGTACTGAGGCTATATATGAACTAAATCCAAAACCCTCCGAGAAAACAGCTATTGGAGCATCTGTTGATGTAAACATTAAGCAATACCAGTTTTTTGGAGAAGTAGCCTCCGATTTGCCAAGTGGCAAAATAGCCACCCTTACTGGAGGAATGTTTCGTCTAAGCAACACCGTGCAACTATCGGTACTGGGTCGCTCATACTCCCGGAATTTCAACCCAAAATACACAGCAGGTTTTGCCGAAGGCAGTGGAACTTCCAATGAGAATGGTATTTATGCAGGAATCAGCATTTTACCAACCAAAGGGTGGAAACTCTCTGGTTATATCGATTTATTTGAATTCCCTTGGCTTAAATTTGGAGTAAACGCCCCCTCTACAGGACAAGAATTCATGGCATTATCCGAACATTCATTCACACAGGACTTCTCTGCAAAGATAAGGTACAGAGTAAAAAGCGTTGAAAAAAATCAATCGAACTCAACTCTTCCAGTTGTACCTCAGATAAAACAGACCACACAGAACCTTAGGCTTCAGCTTAACTACTCTGCAAGTACCAACATCGCTCTAAAAACGATACTAGAGACTTCGATGTTCGATACAGATAGCATCAGCCTAGAACAGGGATATTTGCTCGCACAGGATTTATCGATTAAACTTTCTCGAATTCCGGTAAATATTAATTTTCGTTTCGCCATATTCGACACTCCTTCGTGGGATACCAGAATATACTCCTACGAGAGCGATATGCTTTACTCATTCTCAGTCCCAGCCTACTACTCAAAAGGTACAAGATTCTTTGCCTTGGCAAAATATAGTCCAAAGCCTTGGTTCGATATATGGCTCCGATACTCTCAAACATACTATAGCGAACTGGACGAACTGGGTCAAGGCGCCGACCTTATTGAAGGAAACACCCGAAGCGAGGTTAAGGCAATGGTAAGGGTAAAGTTCTAGGCTAACCTCATAATAATACTGATAAAAATCAACCATTAGCCTAATTAAAGGGCTTAACTTTGAAATTCACTAAACTAATAAGCATGAAGACAATAGGCCTGATTGGAGGAATGAGTTGGGAATCGTCTCTAGAATACTACCGAATTATAAACCAAGAGGTAAAACGCAAACTTGGGAACCTGCATTCGGCTAAAAGCCTAATGTTTTCTGTTAATTTTGATGAGATTCAGCACTTACAACATATAGGCGATTGGGATAAACTCAACAGTATTATGGTTGATGCTGCTATCCGGTTGGAAAAAGGAGGAGCCAATTTTATTGTAATTTGCACCAACACAATGCACCGAATGGCCAGCATAATTGAGGCAAATGTAAGCATCCCAATCCTCCACATTGCCGATACAACTGCCCAACGAATTAAAGAGCAAGGAATAAATACTATTGGTTTACTTGGCACAAAATTTACCATGGAACAAGATTTCTACAAGGGAAGACTAACCGAATTGCATAGTATAAAGGTTATTACTCCACCCCAAGACGATAGGAATACAGTTCACTCAATTATTTACAATGAGTTATGTCAAGGTCAAATCCTTCAACCATCCAAGGAAAAATACATCAGAATAATTGAAAATCTAAAAACCGAGGGTGCCGAAGGTGTTATTCTGGGATGTACCGAAATACCCTTGCTTGTTAAACAGCAAGATGTTACAATTCCAATTTTCGACACAACCCGAATTCACGCTGAAATGGCGGTGGAGTATGCTTTAAAGTAGCTACTCCCCTATTATCCTTATCTTTTTATATAGCACTTCCCCCTCATCATCCACAAGTGTTAGCGTGTATGTCCCCGGCTGTGGAGATACCAACATTTCGTGTGTTCCGCTTGTTTTTCCTAGAAACGTATCGTTAAGGTGCCAGTAAATTATTGCATTTGGGTTACGGTGCGTTGCTTTCCAAATGCTATGTCCCTTGGTATCCTTTGCTTCGCGGGGTATATAGATATCCGCTCCAGCGTAAGGGTAAATTAATGCAATGTTTGGCAGTTTATCGTTGGCCTGGGCACAACCTTTTTTGAATGGAGGCAACTTTCTATACTCCGCATGAAATTTAGTGTAGAACCACTCCTGCGCTGGAGGCAGAACAAACCAACTGGTTTCGAACATCTCCTCTTGCTTTGCACAGCCTAATGTCAGCCTATATTTTTGGTCTTTGTCAACATAAATTTTATGGTGATAGGAGCAAGGCAACGTTTTAGTTTTAACCACAGGAACGTACTCTGTTATAGTATCAGGGCAATTCTCCGAAGCCATCAATCCGCTTTGTTTGCAGGTTACAACCGATTTTAAATCAAACCAAGGTGGAGTAAACCAGTTAGAGGTTGGCAATAACGAGAATATATCGAACATAACGGGAGCAGCTGCAGCAACGCCAATCAATTCCGCGCGCCCCTCGCCATCGGCGTTTCCAACCCAAACGGCAACCGTATAGTCGGATGTAACGCCAATTGCCCAAGCATCGCGGAAGCCGAAGCTGGTGCCTGTTTTCCAAGCAATTCGTTGCGATGAAATAAAATGTCGCCAAGCGCCATCCTCGCCAGGACGATTTGCCTGAGTTAACGCCTCAAGCGTTAAGTATGCTGCGCCCGAACCAACTCCGTTGCAGTTGAATATCTGCTTAACCTTTGCAGTGCTATCGAGTTCATACCTTAACGCAACGTTACTATTCTGAATGCCTCCAGCATTTTTTGCTAAAGCTGAATAAACTCCAGCCAACTCCCACATGCTAGCCTCTGCACCTCCCAGAATAATTGAAAGTCCATAATGACTAGGTGGCTTGTTGATGCTTTTTACACCCATTTGTTGCAGGTTGTTATGGAACTTTTCAATTCCATACTGCCTTAAAAGGTTAACCGAAGGTACGTTTAGCGAGCGCGATAAAATCTCGTTGGCTGAAACCATCCCCTCGAAAGTTTTGCTGAAATTCTGAGGTGTAAAATCGGAATATGCAACTGGAATATCATTCACAAGTTGACGCGGATAAAGGAGTCCTTCGTTGAGCATAAATCCGTATAGAAATGGTTTTAGCAGGCTACCATAGCTCCGTTTCGATTTTATAATATCAACCCTCGATGAGTTCTCTGGCTTATCGGATAGAATATTTCCAATGTAAACCAACACCTCGCTTGTTCTATTGTCGATAACCATTGCAGCCATATTTCTTATGCCATTAGCCATAAAGTGTCGATGATAGCGCGATGTAATGCCATAGGCATTATCGTATAAGCGTTTGTCGATGGTTGATTTTACCATTTTACCCTTGAGTCCATCGTGAATACATCGGGTTAGCAGATGGGTTGCGTCCTGAGGTAAATCGTTGGCTGGATTTGGTGCGGGTTCAAGTAACGCCAATTGGTAGGTTTCATCATCAATATAGCCCTTGCTTTTCAGCTTAGCAAGTAACCGGTTGCGTTTCTCGATTAGCAGATTCTGATTTCGCCCAGGGAATATCAAGCCAGGAGCGTTTGGCAGAATTGCCAATGTTGCGGCCTCGGCCCAGCTAAGGTTATTGGGACTTGTGCCAAAGTATCGCCAAGCGGCGGCATCCAAACCAACCACATTTCCGCCAAACGGTGCTTGCGATGCGTACTTGGCCAGTATGGTGCGTTTTGAAAAGGCAAACTCGGTTCTAACGGCCAAAAACATCTCTATGCCTTTCTCGTAGAAAGTCCTGGGCTTTCCTCGCCTCGATAGGCGAACAAGTTGCATTGTGATAGTGCTTGCGCCGCTAACAATCCTCCGAGCCTGAATATTTTGCTTTGTGGCACGTATAACCGACACAGGATTCACCCCGAGATGATTACGAAAATAGGCATCCTCGAACTGTGTAAGACAAATGGCAAATTTCTCAGGTACAGTATCCACCTCGGGAAATTGCCACATTCCCTCGTCGGAAACTGTTGCGGATAGGAGTTGACCATTCCTGTCGAGCAACACAGTAGATGTTGTGTTCTTGAACTTAACAGGTGGAACCAATAAAAAAGCCAGCAGGAGAAGGACTCCTGCCAGCACTATTTTGTGTTTTGTTTTGATGTTTTTGAAAGGCATTTACTCAAATATTCTTGGCTATACACTGAATCAAATTTGATATTGTTTTGGACATTATGTAATTTGATTTTTTAAAACCGTTAAAACGGTTTCCTCCCAATTGCGATAATCCATAGCCCACGGTTTAAAACGTGGGCTAGGATTAAACCGTGGGGACATTTGGTGTGACATTTTTAATGGATTTATCTATTTCAAAATTATTTACTCAACAACAACCCAACCACCCTTCTGTGCCGCAGCAATGGTGTTATCATACATCGCCTCGCAGTATGGACCAGGCATATAGTACTTACCTGCGTACGTTGCTGTTAACTTAAGGGTGAATTTCTTGCTAGTATTTGGTCGTAGACTGAAATAGGTGATTACTCTATCGTCGCGGATATCCTGATAGTCGAAGTTCATCTTCGATTGGTCGGCCGATTCCTCGAAACGGGCATTCTGAATCTCCCATCCCGAAGGGAAAATCTGCGTTAACGCCATCTCCTTTAACTCGCCACGAACTCCAGGGTTGGTAATTGTAACCTCACAGGTAAAGTCTGTTCCCTTTTTCAAATTAACAGGATTCAGAGTTGAGCCATTGCTTGCAATATAATTAACCGTCATATTGATATTATTCTCAAACGTTTTCTCCTCGCCTTGCTCAGGAATACCTTTAAGAACAATACTAGCATAAATAGGATTCTTCGCAGAGTTGTTTAACTCAACAGCATTCTTGCCATCGGAAATGGCCATTTGGTCACGTGCTACAGGTTTTTCGCTTGAAATCGACTTGGAGTTTCCGTTCAAGTTGTACTTCAACTTAAGGTTATCACTTTTCCCTTTGCCAATGCTCATTCGGGAAAGTGCCATAAGGCTTACGGCTGTTTCCTGAGTACTCATCCAAGAGTTGCTCGATAGAGACTTGCTTAGTTCAATTGCAATTGGATACGCCTTCGAATCCTGTTTCAATAGTAGCATAGTCTCAAGAACGATACCTTTGTCGCGATTACTTGAACCATATGTGTAGCTAAGCTCACGGTAGTAGTTAATGGTCAACGGTACATTCTCAACAATTGCCTCGGCGGTTTCGGTTTGTCCAATTAGGGCATAAGCTGCAGCCAAGCGCATCTTCGCAACTAAACCGAGTTGTTGCTCCTTCAACTTATTCATTGCACCAATTTCTGGTTTCTTAGCCAGCGCAAGGGTGTAAAGCCTGTAGGCCTGCATCAACTCATTATTGTAATACCCGCTACTTTGATGAGTGTAACTGCGAGCCGCTTTACTTTGATAACTTACCCAGCTCGAAATCATTCCTTGAGGAACATCGTGGCCTTTATCCTGTGCCTCCACTAGGAAGTGACCAACGTAGCTGGTGCTCCAGTCGTCGCCATACATATACGATGGCCAGTAGCGGAAACTACCATCGTTATTCTGGAAGCGAGATAGTTTCTTAATTGCCTCGGCAATAAAGAAGTTTGTATTCTGCTGCTGTTCCGATGTCAACTCAACAAGTTGCCCTAGGTAAATTTGAGGGAATGCTCCCGATGTGGTTTGCTCAACGCATCCGTGTGGGTAACGGATAAGCTCATCCAACCTCTTCTTAAGGTTTAGCGGAGGCATTACGGATGCTTCAAGCACAGCCTCGTTGGTTCCGCTAACACCAAAGGTGTTAAAATCGATACTCAGCTTACCGTTTGCAGGAACTAAAGTGTCAATACTACGTGTAACCTCCGATATTGGGTTGCGAACCATAATATCGATGGTTTGTGTTGACTTGATTCCGTTACCTTCGGCAACAACCTCAACCTTGGCGGGTCCAATCTTACTATCAACCTTGAAATCGAAGAAAATAATCTTATCGCCTGGTTTAGAGAAACTCAAGGTTTGCTCATTATCACCCTGAATTTTCAGGTTCGAAGTGGTTTTCACTTTCACCTTAACCTTCTTCATGTCGGGCGACATAGTGAATACGTTCACTGGAAGTTTAATGTTTTCCTGTGGCCCAAGTACACGCGGTAGTGTGGCCATAACCATCAAATCGTTACGAACAGGACAAGCCTTTTCCGCCCAGCCGTAAGCGCCCTCGTTGGCAGCAATAACCATAATCCTAACGCTACCAATGTAGTTGGTCATATTGAAGTTGATTTTTTTACGGTCTCCCTTCTCCAGAATATAAGGGCCAAAGAATCTGACAACTGGTTTGAAACGTTGTGCTTGGTCGCCATCGTTGGGTTTAAGGTTATCGTCACCACCAATGGAGATTAAGCGCTCCATTTTACCGCCGTAAGCGCCAATAACATCGTTGTATAAATCCCATGTTTTTACTCCAATTGCCTCGCGGGTGTAGAACTCGGAGTGTGGATTTGGTGTTTTAAACCTATTTATGTCGAGTAAGCCCTCGTCAACCATTGCAAGCGTAAAGCTCATCTTCTTGCCATTCTTCTCTTTAACGATTATCTCAACTGGTTTCTCCGATTTTAACTCATCGGCCATAATAATTTCGGGCTGAAGAATTGTTTCAGGGTTATTTACATCCATTTTGGTGATACCGTAGAGTCGCATTGGCAAATCGTTTGCCTTATCCTTGTGAGGTTGAACTAAGGTTACGTGCAGGTAAACGTTAGGCGCCATATCCTCAGTAGCCTCAATATCTACCACGTTGGTTGCTTGCGATGCATCAACCCAAAACGTTTTTACCACTCTTGAACCATTTTCAATGCTGATTAATGCCCTAGCATTCTCTGCACCGGGGATTGTTAATTTAAACTCATCGCCAACATCACATGTCGATTTATTTGCGGCTATAGCAAGCACATTTGCTCCCCCTGGACGGTTAGCCTGCGACCTACCCGGCTCATATGGCCAATCGAAATAAACATAAGAACCGGCACTGTTGCCAGTTGTTTTGTTGGTTACTTTAACGTAGAAACGCCCCCATTCAGGATAGCTGATTTTGAATTTTACTGTAGCCTTACCGTTTGAAGTGCTGAAACGCTCACGCTTCACCAATCTGTCGTAGCTTTGGCTAACATAGCTGGCATCGCCAGTTTCTGGTTGTTCCCACCACCAACGCCAGTCGAGTTTGAAGATTTCCATCTCAAGGTTGGAGCAGTTCACTGCTTTCCCTTCTGCATTAACTGTTACAACAGATAGCTCTTGGTCTCTATCGGTTTCGAGCCAACCTCTGCCAGGGCTAGGCTGTGGTAAGATAAAGCCAACAAATTCCGAGTATGGATTGAATGTTTTTGAGAATAGGTCGATACTGAAATCGCCACCCTGCTCGAAAACTCGACCCTTAAACACCACGTTAATTGCTGCCGGTGCTTTCTCAGGTTTGCTGATTGTTCCATAAACCTTAGCGTTTCCATCAGCATCGAGTTGTCCCTCCCAAAGCGTGTTGGTTTGTTGTGTGAACTCAATTCCGGGGTCATCGAATGTGTAGTTTGTGTGATTTGGGAATGAGGCTCTAGCCTTACTAGTGGTAATCTCGTATATAGCCTTTAAGTTACCTGCAGTTGCGCCGTGTAACCATTTTGCATTAAGCGATGCGCTGATATTTCCAGACGAAGGAATTTTATCTAAATCGAAATTAATTTTCAAACGATTTGGCTTGATTGTCTCAACTTTTAGGGTTTTGTTGAAAACAGCACCGCCCACTTTTACAGTTGCCTTCCAAGGCCCAGTAGGTGCTTGAGCATCAGTAACCGTTGGGAAGTAGAAGATTCCAATTTCGTTGTTTGCCTGAACAGCCTTCTTCACAAGTAGCCCTTTGGGGTCGCGTAGTTCGAAAATAATTGGATGATTCATTGGCAGTGTTTTGCCCTTATCCTCTAGGATGAATGCGATATGTAGCGAATCGCCTGGACGCCAAACGCCCCGTTCGCCATAAATCATCCCCTTTAATCCACGCTGAACCTCGGAACCACCTACATCGAAGTTGCTAAGAGAGTTCGATGTTCCATTGTCAACCCTTAGGTAACCCTTCATTTTTCCATCGGTAACAGTAACCAGGAATGGCGTGCGCGTTGCTTTAAGTTCCACCAAGCCATCGCCATTGGTAGTTCCTTCAACAATGGTTTGGTTCTGATAATCCGATACACGAACATTTACCCCCGATTTTGCCTTTGCTGTTGGTAAGTCCGATACGGCCACAACCATTCCGCCATCGTTGCCCAGCTTTGCAATAATTCCAAGGTCCGATGATATTACAATTTGCTTAATCATCTTTGATTGTGAGTAGTAAGCGGAGTTGCAAGGATTATCGCGTTCTTCCCAACGATACTCATCGTCGTAGTAGTAATCATAGTCATAATCGTAGTCGTAGCCTGGGCCTTCGTAGTTTTCGGTATTTATTTGCTCCTCAATATCAACGGTTGAGGTTGAACCTTCCTCTGCTTTATCGCTATCGCAGGGGTTTAGAAGTTGTTTCTTGTTGAAACTAATGCCAATTTGATAGATTGCGCCGGGGTCGGCATTGAAAAGTTGGCTCAAATCGAGTGTGTACCTTGCCCACTTGTTAGGAGTAATTACTCCGAGTTGATTTAGATTGATAATTTTCTTGAATACAGGATAGCCTACACGCTTTAACTCGTAAGTTCCGCCAAGTGTGTTAACCTGTAGGTAGTATGGAACGTTATTTTCGTAGATTTTTATAATCTCAATGGTTACGGCCTTTAGGTTAACTGCCTCGAATGGATAAACTAGTCCCTGTGTAGTTGGAAGAATTGAGCCACTTCCAAGCGAGCGTATGCCCGGCTTAACATCCTCAAAGGCAAATGTTTGCGAGTATTCCTCTTTCAATTTATCGCCAATAGCATTCTGAACTCCCCTATTCACTTTAAGGGTACGAACATCCTGAATTGCCTCGGGCAAGTAAACACGAAGCATATTCTTTTTAACCTCGAACTTCAAATCCGAGAAACCATCAATTTCAACTAACCCAGCGAAATCTTGGTCAGTGCTCAACAAGTCGGAGAAAACAATCAGCACCGATTGCTGAGGCGATTGTGTTACCTTGGAGCTAATAACAACGAAACTGCCAAGCTCAGGAACATCGAACGATGCCTCTCCCTTTGAGTTCCCATCAATTTCCGATGCATCCCACTTAACCTCCACCAAACCTTTGTTTCGTGTACGTTCAATACCTTTAACGTGTAAACGGTATGTATTTGCTGCTTCGGCAGGGTCAAGCACTATCTCTGCAGATTTATTGTTATAATTTGCTTCAATGCATTTCTTAAGTTTGTCGATATCTGCAGCATCGGCAGTTTGCACTAATCCTTCAAGGCTGTAAATATTTGGATTCTCAGTGCTTTCAACATAAAGTCCCTCAAAGTCAATGGAAATTGATTGTGGAATAATACGGAAGCTGAAATCGAACTTTTTGAATCGCGATTCACGCACCTCAAATAGCTTACCTAGCGCAAATGATGATGTGTAAATTTCGCCTGATTTCATAGGTTCTTCAGGACGAAACTCTACGGTTTGCGCATCAACCCAGTAGGCCTTACCATCAATAGATGGTGAAAAGTCGAACAAATCCTCCTTAACCTCATCACCTGCGGCAGTGAACGACGCGGCAGGTTGCGCAAGTTTAAATGTGATGAAGGAGTTTGCTGGGATTAATCCCGAGGTGTAAGCCGTGATGTACTCCCCAAAAGATGGGTCAACTTCAGCGATAACCTCCTTTTTCTTTTTACACGCGGTTTGGCCAATTACCAATGCGCTGATTGTAATTAGGAGCAAATATCTTGATATGCTCCATAGCTTACTGTTTTTCATAAGGTTTATGGGTTGATTTATTATTGTTTTTTTATTTTTCTAAATGCATATAAAATTAATCAACTTTTTGGGTTGAAAAAGGAACCTCAGCAAAATATTCGGTAACGTTTAACTTTTAACGTTTCACAAAATATTATCTTTGTGTCACGTTTCTAAAAATCAACTATTATGTCACTAGAAGAAAAAATCAACCAGGATATCAAGGCCGCCATGATGGCCAAAGAAAAAGTAAAACTTGAAGCGCTTCGCGCTATTAAAAGTGCCATCTTACTTGCAAAGACCGATGGAGAGCATAAAGATTCACTTTCAACCGATGTTGAAATGAAGATTTTACAAAAGCAGTACAAACAACGCAAAGATGCCGCCGAGCAATATATTCAGGCTGGCCGTCAGGAATTGGCTGATAAAGAATTGGCAGAAGCAGCATTTATTGAAGAGTATCTTCCCAAAATGCTTAGTGCAGTTGAACTAAAAGTAGAGTTAGTAAAAATAATTGAGCAGGTTGGCGCAAAAGCACCATCGGATATGGGAAAAGTAATGGGCGTTGCCTCAAAAGCATTGGCTGGAAAGGCTGATGGAAAAGCAATTTCTGAAATGGTTAAGCAGATACTTGCTGGCGCTTAATCCTCAATAGACCTAAACTTATCGGTACCTTCAACTCGTTCGAGTTCGGTACCGATTTTTTGTTTTATATAGGGAATGATTGCTGGGTCGCAATTGGCAATATAGTTTAGGTCAAACATCATAAAGTGATACTCATTATCTACATACTCTTCGGTTTCTGTCCCTGAGTAAAAACGCCATCCGCTATCGTCCTCATCCTCGGGTTTTTCCTTGTGCATATAGCCAACAGGTAATCCGTCAACTGTAACCATGTCGGAGGCATAGCAGTATAGTTTGTGTGGAATTAGTTCCTTAACCTCTTCGGGTTTGAGTTTGTATTTGAACGACATTGATTACCATTTAATTTTGTGCAAATTTAAGGTTTTTGTGTTATGAACAAGGAATGTTAAGTGATGATTTTAAATTAAAAAATACAGCGAAAAAAAGTGACAAACACTTCCTCCTATTATAAATAAATGAAAAACACCATGAAAAAACGGGTATTCATCCTTAAGATAAAAGAAAACTCCAGAGAAATACGCCAAACACCCAGCCAGCAAAAACCAAAGAGGCAATGCAGGAGTGTTTCTTATAAGAGGAATTAGTGCAAATATTACTACCCAGCCCATTAGCACGTAAAGCCATGCCGATAGTTTCCTGTGCTTTGGAGAGTAGAACCAAATCTTGAAAACAACACCTGCAATGGCAATAGCCCATTCAATCCCAAATATTATCCATCCCTGCCATCCTTTAATTGCCAGTATTGCAAATGGCGTGTAAGTTGCTGCAATGAGTATGTAGATTGACGAGTGGTCAAATTTATTCAGGTTAACTTTTTTTCGAGGATTAACTGCACCATGGTATAGGGTTGACGCCATGTAAAGATTTATCAACCCAGCTCCAAAAATGCTATAGGTGACAATGTGCCATGCAGTTCCATGAATAGCACCTCGAATAATTAGTAAAACTGTTGCTGCGATTGCCAATAAAACTCCAATACCGTGCGATGTGCTATTTGCAATTTCTTCAGCCTTCTTCAGCCTTTTCTTTTGATAGGTCACAAATCGTAATTTGAAATTAGGAAACAAATATTAAACAAACATCAACAAACTAGCAGCCATAACCATCATTCCAGAGATTAAACCGTAAATGGAGAGGTGATGCTCGCCATACTCACGAGCGGCTGGCAAGAGCTCATCCAACGAAATGAAAACCATAATTCCGGCTACACCAGCAAATAGAATTCCGAAGGTTAGAGGACTCATAATTGGCATCAGAACCAAATACCCTACAATAGCACCAACAGGTTCGGCTAGTCCAGAAAGGAACGATAAGCGAAAAGCCTTTTTCCTGTCGCCAGTTGCAAAAACAATAGGAACCGAAACTGCAATTCCCTCAGGAATGTTGTGAATAGCAATAGCAATGGCAATAGCAATACCCAGCGATGGATTTTCCAATGCAGCAGTGAAAGTTGCCAAACCCTCAGGGAAGTTATGAATACCAATAGCCAGCGCAGTGAAAACCCCCATTCGCATCAGTTTCTTATTGCGGACAGGCTTGTTATCAAGTTCCTCAACTGTGTGAATCTCGTGAGGGTTCTCGGCCGAGGGAATAAACTTATCGATAAGCGCAATAACCAGCATACCACCAAAAAACGATATTACTGTTAAAGTGGTGCCACCCATTTTGCCAAGAGGTATAATTAGTGATTCTTTGGCCTTCTGAAAAATCTCCACAAACGAAACGTAAATCATTACTCCTGCCGAAAAACCCAACGCCACCGACAAAAACTTAGTGTTGGTGTGTTTTGTAAAAAAAGCAATTGCACTACCAATTCCGGTCGACAAACCTGCAAAAAGAGTTAAACCAAAAGCTATTAAAATCGCATTAAAATTTTCCATAGTTACAAAAGTTGAATGTGGATAAACCCTAAAAGGAATTAAATGTTCAGCAAATTTGCGAATTTAACTTTTCTATCTCGTCATCGAAATTAATGAGCGAATACTTTGATTTTATTTCGTTAATCGATGCAATGGTTTGATTGATAAATTTTTGATGTTCACTCGTGTTTGGGTTAAATGGCCGATGACCAACGGCTTGCTTTATTCTATGAATTTTAGCCAAAAGTTCTTTCGACTCTTTATCCAGAAATGCGCTCTCGAACTTGCCCCAAATATACTCAATAGCCTTTGATGAAGGATGAAGCATATCGTCATCGTAAAACCTATAGTCGCGTAAATCGTCCATCATTATCTCGTAGCTGGGAAAGTAAAATGCGTTATTTGGATATTTAGCAATAAGTTTATGTACAGCTACAATAAGCGTAGCCTTGCTTAGCTGATTACCTTCGGCTCCATCCTTCCAGTGGCGAATTGGGCTAACTGTAAAAATTATTTTCAGGTTGGTGTTTCGTTTTAACAATTTCTCAATTAATGCTGACCAAATTTCCACAACCTCCTCAACGCTCATAATTTGATGCTCGAATTCCTTGGCGGGAATCTTATGGCAATTGGCCACAACACTATTGGTTTGTTTTAGCCTATACAGCCGCGCTGTACCAAAGGTCACGATTAAGTTTTGAAGTTTGTTTAAAAACAAATGAGCATTGCCAATAGCGCTATTCATATTGCTTAAGCACTCGTCCTTGTTAGGATTCGAGAACCTTGTGTGAAAATCGTAATTGTACCAAAGTCCCTTGCTAAAATGAATATCGTCCAACTCATACTGCTTATTCTCAAGGATAGACTCAAGGCTTTTATGAATCGACAAAGGATTATAAACAACACCAAAGGGATTTACCAATGCGGGCATCTTATTCTCCCGCATAATAGCCCCAATATTCTCTGTAAAACACGACCCAATGAAAAGCGACGGAGAATTAAATCCAATACTAAAGGGATACTTAGGGATTTCAACCTCGGTTCTAAACTTCATTTTTCTTTAGTTGTTTTTCTATCCAATCCTTAATTTGATTGAAAACCTCACTTTTTACTTCTTCGTTGTGAATTTCATGGTAAAGTTCGGGCCACTCAATGTATGTAGCATTTGGAATGCTGCTCGACACTTTGTTGGTAGCGCTAGCCGATGTAACCGTATCGGCACTACCGTGCATTAGCAATGCATGGATTTTGATTCTGTGGGAATTTTTGAGTGCATATTTTCCCGCATCGGTTATTGCAGTGTACAGTCTAGGTGTAATTCTTCCATGAATTAGTGGGTCTGTAGCATACTTGCGCACTTCCTCATCAACATGCGTAATTTGCTCAGGGGTAATTGGCGACTTAAAAGGATAAAATGGCAGAACAACGTTCATCATCTTAGCCAAAACCTCCATGTATTTTGGAGCAGGAGTTGCAAGTTCAATCCAAGGCGAAGTGGCAATTAGTAGTTTAATGTTCGAATCTCTGCGAATAGCGTAATTAATTGCAATATTACCACCCATACTATGCCCGTAAAGTATTATTGGCAGGTTAGGGAATTGCTCCTTTATTTTAGTTATGGCCAAATCGACTTCGAGTAACAACTGCTCATAATGCCTGATGTGCCCAGGCTGTCCATCGGACATTCCGTGTCCAAAATGGTCCCACGAAAAAAACGCATAGCCATTGTATGAGAATTGCTTTGCCCAATGCATATATCGCCAAGAATGCTCGCCATGGCCGTGAACCAAAAGAATTATAGCTTTGGGCTGCGACACTGGCAGCATATACCAAGCAAAAAGTTTATGCCCTTTGGATGTGGTCCACCATTGCTTTACTGCTTCCATATAACAGATTGTTTCGGATAGTTTTTTCTAGTTAAAATTTAGTCCCAAACATACTTCCAGGAACCATCGGGTTGACGTTTCCAAACCGTGTGGAATGTTCCTGTGGCTTTTATTGGGTTACCAGTTGAATCCTTTGCCTCAAAGGTATAGTGTCCGTACGTATATCCCAAATCGCCACTTGCTGCAACATCCACAAAATCGGCCTCCCACTCTAGCGCAACATCTTTATAGCGAGGATGTCCGTAATTTTCCTCGATTTCTTTTTTACCTTTTATTAAAGTCTCGTTCCCGCGGCGAATAACTGCGTTGGAATCAGCAAAGAAAGTAAACCCAGCCTGCATCCCTTGCTCTTTCACCATTTTGGCAAAATCACGTTCGGCTTGAATGATTTCTTGCTTGAACTGTTGTTTGTCGGCCATACTATTCTTGTTTGTACAGGATAATGTAACCAAACTAAAAAGGATTAAAGTTAGTATAAACCTATTCATATATTGTTTGTTTTAAATAAGTATTAAATCAAAACAATCGTAAATTAAGAAATAATTTGGATTGATTATCAAGTTTTAGCAACTAATTACCTGTCTTAAAATCCAAATAGTATGTCTCTTTCATCGGATACCCATTTTCATCAACAAAGAATTCAGCAGGGAAAGAAATTGAATATGTTGAGTTTGGTTTAAGGTTAACAGGAAAATTCCACTCCATTTTTGTTTCTTTATTCCAGAAAGCTTTTCTATTGTCTTCTCTCTTTGGATAATACTTTTTTCCTTTTTTACCCCAACTAGCACCATTATTGTTGATATTCATTGGGGAATTAAACGTTACTACAATGAAGTTTGTAGATGAGTTGACATTAGTTGCACCATTGGGTATATTTGATGAAATAATTTTTGTAACAAAGCAGGATTCGTAATCTTTTTTAATCTGCTCAAGCGATAATTCTTTAATATTCTTAGCAATTTCGGGCATAAAACTACTCAGTGTAGAATATTTATCTCTGCTCATATCGTAAACATCAAGCCAGTCAATCATCCTGTCAATCCACAAGAACCCGTTAGTCCTTTCATCAGCAATAAGTAATTTAATTTTCGGGGAGCCAACTTTTTTTTGTTGAAAATACTTGATTGTACAAGCCCTTACAAGCATTTCGTACATAACTGTTTTAGAATCACCGTAAGCTTGTGCTTTAAATAAACTTGGGTTTAGATTATATAACTGTTTAACTTCCTTCTGGAAATAATGATAGTATTTATCAATCAAAGGATTGCAAAAAGAATGGTTTAATTCATGAACAAGCACACTCAAAACACTTTTTGAAAAAATGGGGTTTCCTAAACTATCTATTTCCCAAATACCCATAATTGCATAAATATTCTCACTTCCATTGTTGTAAGTGATTTTTGGTCCGTAGTTACCTATATTTGTAAGACTAACAATAATGTTGGGCTCTTCGCTGGTTTTAACTCCGTAAAAATCTTCAAACCACCTTGTGTCCAATTCCTTTAGGAGATGATTAAAGTTCTCTGTTGCGATAGAGTATATTGCTGAATGATTTTGGAAAAACTGGTGAAAGTTCGACTCCCGATAAAATTGATTAAGGTATATTAAAAATGTCTTAGCATTTTTGGTTCCCCAGCGCGAATCCAAGTTATCGATGCTAGCATTAGGCAAAAATCTTATGCTATCAGTTATTTCGATATTTATTGCCATCGACATTACGGCATTATATGAAACGCCACGCTTTGCTCTTAACTTTTCTGCAAACTTAACCACATTGTGGTTTTTGAAGTTAGCAAAATATTCATTTATCTCTTTAGAATAACTGGGCAAGGTATTGTTTATGTACTCATCGGCTTCTGCTAAACGGAAAACAATACCCAGCAACTCTGTGCGCTCATCAACAACTGGTGTTAATTTATTGTTTTGGGAATAAGTTAGGTAGGTTGTTGTGGTTAGGATAAGGAAAAGCCATACTTTCTGCATACTGATAAATAAAATTTGTTAGACATTATTAAGGTCAATAAAGATAAGTATTGCGCAATTATGTGCTATAATTTTTGGGGAAATATTTTTTTTGGTTTGGCTTTGAATCATTAAAAACATATTTTGCAAACCTATTATACCCAAAGTTTAACCTTTAACTATAACCAATATGCAATTCAAAAACATGAGTTTGCGCCTTAGGATGCTTATTCTCTTACTTGGAATTTCCACCATTGTTTACCTATTTGTGTTTATATATCTTATCAGGAGCAGTCAGCAAGACAGTCTGGATAATGCTCACAAGTATGTAAGTACTCTTGTAACGGAATCGGCAAGAAGCTTTCAAGACCAGCTCAACAACGAGCTAAGTGTTACCAAAACGTTGGCAGTTGCAATGCAGGGGTTTGTCAATGCCGATGATAAATGGCGTTTATCCGTTCAAAAGCAGATGCAGTACGATGTGCTTAAAAAGCATAAGAATATCCGTTCGCTTTGGGTTAACTGGGATTTATCTAAGTTTGATAGAAGAAGCGGCTCAAAAGGCCGATTGCGATGCACATATTACTGGGAAAACGAAACTATACTCTATAGGCAGGACACCGCATCGTTCGAGAATCTTTCCGATAAGAGTTTGTGGGTAACAAAAAATTTGACCGGGAATACAATCCTTGAGCCCTATCTTTATAAGTATCGTACCACCGACGATAGAAAATACACATGACCAGCCTTATCAGTCCAATTGTGTACAATGGCCAATTGGTTGGAACAGTGGGCTGCGATATTGATTTAACTGAGATGAAGGAACGGGTTGATAAACTTCAACTTTTCAGCAACAGTTACTCATTTCTTCTATCTAATAGTGGTATATACGTTTCTCATCCCGACACTTCGGTAATTGGCAAAACTATGGCAGAAATCAATGCTGAGGAGGATAAGGCCCAGCACATTTCCGAGAAAATTGCCAAAGGCGAAGCCTTCACAATATCAGCAACCCATTCCGATACAGGCAAAGAGGTTGTTGCCTACTTCAATCCAATAACAATGGAAGGTTCGGATTCTCCTTGGTGTTTGGGCGTTATGGTTATTATTGATGATGTTTTAGACGAATCTAGGTCGCGCGGGATTGCGCTTTTTATAGTGGGAATAGTAGGTTTAATTCTTATAACGCTTGTTATTGGAATTGTTTCAACACAAATCTCAACAAGAGTTATTAAAGGGGTGAACTTTGCTTCGCAAATAAGCAATGGCGATTTGAACGCTACAATGGACGATAACTCTGGCGATGAAATTGGACAGCTATCCAAATCGCTCTCCAGTATGGCCAATCGGCTTAGGGATACATTCAAAAGCATTGGCAATGTTTCCGATGAAATTATTGACTCTGGCCAAACAATGAATACTAGCACCGAAGCTCTAAATACCACTGTTGAAGAATTGTCAAATACGTCTACCGATGTTTCCGATGCAGTCCGCAAGGTTACACAGTCCATTGAGCAGAGTAACTCCAACGTTCAAAAAGCTCGCGAAATTTCCTTAACAGCAGTTTATACAATCCAGAAAGGAACTGAGATATCGCAACAGGCTTTGGATGCTATGACTAAGGTTACAAACAAGATTCAGGTAATTAACGATATTGCATTTCAAACCAATATCCTTGCGCTGAATGCGGCAGTAGAAGCCGCTCGTGCAGGTGAACACGGCCGTGGATTTGCTGTGGTTGCTGGCGAGGTCCGCAAATTGGCAGAACGTTCAAAACAGGCCGCATCGGAAATTGTTGATCTTTCACGCACAAGCCTTTCAACCGTTGATGAGGTTAGAACAGTTATGGAATTGTTGGTTTCTGAAATCAACAAAACTGCAGATATTACCGTTGAAATTGCCCGCAACTTTGAACAGCAGCTTGAGCAAACTCATACTATCAATGAGTCCATGTCAAAACTTAACGATGTTAGCAACATGACAGGCGATGCGGCACGCGATTTAGCTTCGTACTCCGAGCGTTTGCTTCAACTTGCAGGCAATTTAAAGGAAACGGCTAAGCATTTCCATTATTAATATGGCATCTATAAAAGTTATAAGGTTTGGCACTTACAAAGTGCTAAACCTTTTTTATATTTTTAAACTTCACATAAATTGACATAAAACATCACCAATAACATTTAATTTTCTTTTCAATTTACATTCAAACTGAATATCTTTGCCGTTAATTTAGATTAATTCTAATTTGATTGTTATTTTTTAAACAATAGCCAGTAAGGGTTGTTATACATTGTGTAAATTGATTTATAGATTAAAACGCTATTAAATACAAATGGCAAACGAACAGGATAAAATACTTGATGAGGTAACGGGTTCGGAGTACAAATACGGCTTTGTTACCGAAATCGAAACCGAAACAATTCCCAAGGGACTTAACGAGGATGTTGTTCGCATTATCTCCGAGAAAAAAGGCGAACCAGAATGGATGCTGGAATTCCGACTAAAGGCATTCCGTCATTGGCAAACCATGGAGATGCCCGAGTGGGCTCATCTGCAAATTCCTACTATCGATTATCAGGATATAATTTACTACGCTGCACCAAAGCAAAAAGCAACGCTGAATAGTTTGGATGAGGTTGACCCAATTCTTAAGGAAACCTTCGATAAACTTGGGATTCCACTCGAGGAGCAAAAAATGCTTTCGGGGGTTGCGGTTGATGCGGTTATGGATAGCACATCGGTTAAAACTACTTTCCGCGAAACATTGGCTGAACAAGGTATAATTTTCTGCTCAATGAGCGAGGCCATAAGGGAGCATCCCGATTTGGTTAAAAAATATTTAGCTTCGGTTGTTCCTGTTACCGACAACTACTTTGCAGCGCTTAACTCGGCAGTTTTCAGCGATGGTTCTTTCTGTTATATCCCAAAAGGAGTGCGTTGCCCAATGGAACTAAGCACATACTTTCGCATAAACGCATCGAACACAGGGCAGTTTGAGCGCACGCTAATTGTTGCCGATGATGAGAGTTACGTTTCGTACCTTGAGGGCTGCACCGCTCCAATGCGCGACGAGAATCAGCTCCACGCTGCGGTTGTGGAAATTGTTGCTCACGAAAATGCAGAGGTGAAGTACTCAACTGTTCAGAACTGGTACCCTGGCGATAAAAATGGCAAGGGTGGCATTTACAACTTTGTTACTAAACGAGGAATTTGCAAAGGAAAAAACAGCAAAATTTCTTGGACTCAGGTTGAAACGGGTTCTGCCATTACTTGGAAGTATCCAAGCTGCATATTGCTAGGCGACAACTCTTACGGAGAGTTCTACTCGGTGGCAGTTACAAACAACCACCAGCAAGCCGATACTGGTACCAAAATGATTCATATTGGTAAGAATACCCGTAGTAGAATTGTATCGAAAGGTATATCGGCTGGGGTTAGCAATAACAGTTATCGTGGTTTGGTTAAAGTTCTTAAAGGTGCCGATAATGCCCGCAACTTCTCGCAATGCGACTCTTTGCTTTTAGGCGATAAGTGCGGAGCACATACATTCCCTTACCTTGAGGTTGATAATCCCACCGCAATTGTTGAACATGAGGCTACAACCTCAAAAATTGGCGAGGACCAAATTTTCTACTGTAACCAGCGCGGATTATCCACCGAGGATGCTGTAGGGCTAATTATCAATGGCTACGCCAAGGAAGTATTGAATAAACTGCCAATGGAATTTGCCGTTGAGGCACAAAAGTTACTGCAAATTAGTTTGGAAGGAAGTGTAGGATAGAGGAGGAATTGGAAGAAGATATATTGAAGTTAAAGGAAGTGAGAGGAATATAAAAGAAGTTAAACGAATAAAGGGAATATTATGAATCAGAGGACCCCAACAAACGTTTTTACAGACTTGTTAGTTTGGCAAAAGGCTCACAAAATGGTTCTTTTTGTTTATTCTCTAACAAAAAGGTTTCCTCATGAGGAAGTTTATGCTTTAACATCCCAATTCCGAAGATCTGCAATCTCTGTTCCTGCAAACATTGCTGAAGGCTACAAAAGAAAAGGCAAGCGAGATAAACTTAAGTTCCTAAATATTGCACAAGGGAGCTTGGAGGAGTCGCGTTACTATGGAATACTTAGCAAAGATTTAGAATATATTAATATTGAACAATTTGAAAAGTTAAACCAGAGTATTAATGAAGTGAGTTATCTTTTGAATTCCTATGCTTCAACAATTTCTAGAAACGCAAAATCGAATTCATCTAACTCCCTCTAAATTCATTTAACTTCATCAAATTCTTATTTAAATAAATTGTCAAACCTATAAAGTTAAAATAAATGCTAGTTATCAAGGATTTACACGCAAAAATAAACGATAAAGAGATACTAAAAGGTATCAACCTAGAGGTAAAACCCGGAGAGGTTCACGCCATTATGGGACCTAACGGCTCAGGCAAAAGCACTCTTGCATCGGTGTTAACCGGTAGGGAGATTGTTGAAGTAACCCACGGTTCTGTTACATTCAACGGAAAGGATGTTTTGGAAATGTCTGCAGAGATTCGCTCTCGTGAAGGAATTTTCCTAAGTTTCCAGTATCCTGTAGAGATTCCAGGCGTTAGCATGGTTAACTTTATGAAGGCTGCAGTGAACGAGCATCGCAAGTACCGTAACCTAGAGCCTCTTTCCGCATCGGATTTTCTAAAGCTTTTACGTGAGCGTAAAGAGTTGGTAGAGATTGATTCCGCTCTTACAAACCGTTCGGTAAACGAGGGTTTCTCTGGTGGAGAGAAAAAGAAAAACGAAATTTTCCAAATGGCTATGCTTGAGCCGAAGTTATCAATCCTCGATGAGACTGACTCTGGCTTGGACATTGATGCGTTGCGCGTTGTGGCTAACGGTGTAAATAAATTGAAGACTGCCAACAATGCTACAATAGTTATTACTCACTACCAAAGGCTTTTGGACTACATTGTTCCTGATTTTGTTCACATTCTTTACAACGGACGTATTGTTAAAAGTTCGGGCAAGGAACTAGCACTTGAGCTTGAAGAAAAAGGATACGATTGGATTAAGAACGGGAATTAGTTGTTCGTTGATGGTTGTTCGTAAATTAAATCAGCCACTAAATCCTAATAGTCAATCAGTCAAATAGTCAAAAAAGATGAGCAAAACTGCCACACAAAATATAAAGGATGAAATGGTGAACCTTTACCTCGATAATCTGGATTTGATTTCGGAGGGAAGTTCAGCATTAATGAATCATCACCGCGAGGAGGCAATTCAGAATTTCAGAATACTTGGCTTGCCAAATCAAAAAAACGAGAAGTATAAGTACTCCAAAATTGAATCGATATTCAGTTACGAGTACGAGAAATACTTTGCACCTAAAAATATCACTTTTAAGGTTGAAGATATTTTCCGCTGCGATATTCCTGAGCTCGACACACATCTTGCATTGGTTTTGAATGGCTTTTACCTTCCAAACCCCAACAGACTTCAGGTACTTGATAATGGAATTGTGATTGGAAGCATTATTGATGCGGCTGCAAAATATCCAGACCTATTCGAAAAGCATTACAATGCACAGGCTGAGAACAATGCCGATGGACTTGTTGCTTTGAACACCGCATTTGCTCAGGATGGTGTATTTATCTATGTTCCCAAGGGTGTTGTTTGCACAAAGCCAATACAAATCATCAACCTATTGATGTCGGATGAAAATTTGTTAGTTCAGTACCGCAACTTGATAGTACTTGAGGAATCGAGCCAAGCAAACGTGCTGGTTTGCGACCACTCCCTATCGCCAAAACGATTCATATCGAACGTTGTAACGGAGATTGCTGTTGGAGCAAACTCTCAGTTGGAGTTTGTAAAAATGCAGAACGAGCATAACGAATCCAACCAACTTACACACACTTACGTTAAGCAGGAGCGCGACTCAAAGATGATTTCAAACGTGCTATCGTTACACGGTGGATTTATCCGCAACAATCTGAATATGCAACTTGCAGGTGAGGGCGCCGATGCTCACGCTTATGGATTGTACCTAACGGACCGTACACAGCATACCGACAATTACACATTTATTGACCACGCTGTGCCAAATTGCACCAGCAATGAGCTGTACAAGGGCATTCTCGACGACCAAGCAACAGGAGCATTTAACGGCAGAATATTAGTGCGCAGGGATGCTCAGAAAACACAAGCATACCAATCGAACAACAACCTTCTGCTCACGGCCGATGCTAAGATGAACACCAAGCCTCAACTTGAGATTTATGCCGATGATGTAAAATGTTCGCACGGTGCCACAATTGGTCAAATTGATTACGATGCATTGTTCTATATGCGTGCTCGCGGAATAGGCGAACGCGAAGCAAAATTACTGTTGATGTTTGGCTTTGCCCACGAGGTAGTTAAGCGAGTTTCGATAGAATCGTTGCGTGAACGTGTTGATGACTTGGTTAACAAGCGATTACGCGGTGAATTATCGCGCTGCCATAATTGTCCAATGCATTGCTGTTAAATGGTTATTATTAACCTTTGCGTCTTAGCGTTTTAAACGCAAAGGCACTAAGACGCAAAGAAAGACAATAGAATATGTCCGATTTTATTACAAGATTAGCCGATATTCGTAAGGATTTCCCAATTCTATCGCGCGAAGTGTATGGCAAGCCTTTGGTGTATTTCGATAACGGTGCAACAACCCAAAAGCCAAAGGTTGTGCTCAATACCATTGAAAAATTCTACAACTCAATCAATGCAAACATTCATCGTGGAGTTCATAAGTTAAGCGCAGAATCGACCGAGGAGTACGAAAAAGCACGTGAGGTGATTAGAGAATTCCTCAACGCAGAGAAATCATCGGAGATAATTTTCACTTCAGGAACAACGGCATCTATCAACTTGGTGGCCTTCTCCTTTGGCGAGGTATTCGTAAAATCGGGCGATGAGGTAATTGTTACCGAAATGGAGCATCACTCAAACATTGTTCCTTGGCAACTGCTCTGCGAGCGCAAAGGGGCAAACCTTAAGGTTCTCCCTTTCGATGAGAATGGTGAACTTAAAATTGATATGCTTGAGTTGCTCATCACTCCTAAAACCAGAATACTTTCAGTAACACACGTTTCAAATACACTGGGTACAGTTAACCCAATAAAGCAGATAATCGAAATTGCCCACAGGCATAATGTTCCAGTCCTTATTGATGGAGCACAAGGCGTAAAGCACGGAATAATTGATGTGCAAGACCTAGATGCCGATTTCTATGCATTCTCTGGTCATAAAATTTATGGTCCAACAGGAATTGGTGTGCTTTACGGTAAGGAGAAATGGCTAAGCCAAATGGTTCCATGGCAGGGCGGTGGCGATATGATTGCAACTGTATCGTTCGCTAAAACCACGTTCAACGAGTTGCCATTCAAGTTCGAGGCTGGAACAGCCAACTACATTGGCGCTGCTGGACTTGCAGCCGCAATTAACTACTACAAATCTGTTGGAATTGAGCAGGCTACTGCTTACGAAACAGAGCTGTTGAACTATGCAACAAAGAAACTTCTTGAGATTGATGGCTTAAGAATTATTGGTACTGCAACTGATAAGGCCTCCATAATCTCATTTATTTTAAAGGATATTCACCCCTACGATACTGGAATGATACTCGATAAAATGGGAATAGCGGTTCGCACGGGCAACCATTGCACTCAACCTGTTATAGACCATTTTAAAATCGACGGAACAGTTCGAGCATCGTTGGCATTCTACAACACTTATGAGGAGGTTGATAGACTGGTTGAGGGTGTTACCAAGGTTAAGGAGATGTTTGGGTAATTATTCGTTAGTAGGATTCAACTAAAGCCTAATAAGCAAATTACTATCTTTGTAGAAAAAAAGGATATGACACTTAACGAAGTTCAGGATAGCATTATAGATGATTTTAGTTTATTCGACGATTGGATGGACCGCTACCAGCAGTTAATTGAGTTGGGAAAGGATTTACCACCAATTGATGAAAAGAAACGCACCGACCAGTACCTTATCAAGGGTTGCCAGAGTAAAGTTTGGCTAGATGCTGACTTGGTTGATGGCAAAGTCCAATTTACCGCCGATAGCGATGCCATAATCACCAAAGGTATTGTTTCGCTGCTCATCAAGGTTCTCACAAATAGAACTCCACAGGAAATACTCGATGCCGACCTGTACTTTATCGATAAAATTGGGTTGAAGGAAAACCTATCGCCTACCCGAAGCAATGGATTGGTTGCGATGGTTAAACAAATGAGGATGTATGCATTGGCTTTTCAAGCCAAAGGCAACAATGCCTAAACTTAAATTAAATTCGATTGTTTTTCTGAAAAACACATCAATATGGAACTACGCGACGAATTAGCAATTCAAACCGACATTGTTAAGACACTAAAAAACATACACGACCCCGAAATCCCCGTTAACATTTACGATTTGGGGTTAATTTACGACATTGACGTAGATGAGAACCGAAAGGTAACAATCACGCTAACGCTAACTGCCCCCAACTGTCCAATGGCCGACCAACTCATTGAAGAGGTAGAGGAAAAGGTCTCCAAAATTGAGGGCGTAACTGGCGCAGTTATCAAACTAACATTCGACCCACCTTGGGATAAAAGCCGTATGAGCGATGAGGCTATGTTGGAGTTAGGTTTCTTATAAAGGTATTAAGGTGGTAGCAAAACCACCTTTTTCTTTATATCTTGCACGCATAAAATACAGAACAATTGGAAAGTCAAAAGAAATCATACCTATATGCTTCGCTCGTAATCCTTTTTTGGGGGACATCGGCTACTGCATTCAAACTAGGCTTGAAATCGTTCAATTACGTACAACTTCTGTTTTGGTCATCGCTGTCGGCAACGGTTATTCTTTTTTCAATACTACTATTTCAAAATAAGGGTAAAGAGTTACTATCAACTAACAGGAAGCAACTAGGAAATTCGATACTAGAAGGATTTCTAAACCCATTTCTTTATTACTTTGTACTTTTTAAGGCTTACAGCTTGTTGCCTGCACAGGTTGCACAACCCTTAAACTATGTTTGGCCAATAATACTTGTGCTGCTTGCAGCTGTTTTCCTTAAGCAAAAGCTCCATTGGTACGACTTTGCTGCGCTTTTTTTAAGTTTTATCGGAGTTGTTTTTATTTCATCGCAAGGTAGTATTAATGTTTTCTCAGCAAGCAATCCGCTTGGCGTAACACTTGCTTTAATCAGTTCAATAGTATGGGCATCGTTCTGGATAATCAATGTAAGAGACAAGGATAGAGACGAGGTTGTTAAACTATTCCTAAGCTTTGGCTTTGCCACTGTATTTTGCTTAGCCCCAATGCTTATGTTCGATGGCTTTAATTCGCTTCCTTTGAATGGATTATTGGCATCAATTTATATTGGAGCATTTGAAATGGGTATAACTTTTGTGCTTTGGTTAAAAGCGATGAAATATGCTACTAACACAGCTAAGTTGGGAAACTTCTCGTATCTAGTACCTTTTGTTGCTCTAATGTTTGTAAGTTTGATTTTAAAAGAAAAGGTAATTTGGACTACTCTGGTTGGTTTATTTATTATAATTGGGGCTATTTTATTTCAGCAATATATTGGTAAAAATAAAAGAATATAATACTTAGGTATGAACAAATTTAAATTTCTATTTCTGACCCCTATAATTGTTCTTGCACTGTTATCGTGCGAGAAAGAAGAAGATTATGAAGTTAATGTTAACAAGGAACTTTATAGCATAATGAAAGAGTACTACCTATGGTACAATCAAATGCCCGCTGTTAATCCCGATGATTTTTCGTCGCCAGTAGAGTTAATGGATGCACTCCGAGTAAATCCACCCGACAAGTGGAGCTATGTCACAACCCGAACCGAGTTAGAAGCCTACTACAATCAAGGTGCATACGTTGGTTTTGGGTTTGGTTCTGGGTTCAATATCTATGGGGAACTATTCCTTTCATTTGTTTTTAATAACTCTCCCCTTTATGCCCAAGGCATAAATAGAGGATGGCAAATAATCAGTATTGATGGACAAACTCCAACCCCAGAGAATTACTCATCGCTAATAGGCCCAAGTGAGGCAGGTGTGAGCAAAACCTTTGTTTTTAAATCGCCAGCAGGAACCACACATGAATACACTTTCACTAAAGCCGCAATATCAATGAACACAGTATTGATGGATACGGTATACACTTTTGACGCTAAAAAAATTGGGTATTTTGTCTTAGAAAGTTTTATTTCAACTACAAAAGATGAATTAACCTCTGTTTTTGCAGATTTTAAATCAAAAGGAGTTTCTGAACTTATTGTTGATTTACGTTACAACGGAGGTGGACAAGTTAGCACATCTGCGTACCTTGCGAATCTAATTGGAGGAAGCGTTGCATTTGGCAATATTTATACAAAATCATACCATAACGATAAACTTAGCAGAGAAAACAGCTATATCACGTTTAATACTGAAAATAACTCTTTGCAGTTAAACAAGGTTACTTTTATAACAACTCAAGGTTCAGCATCGGCCAGTGAACTCTTGATAAATGGACTAAAACCATTCCTAGATGTAACTCTGGTTGGTGAGAAAACTCACGGAAAACCTGTAGGAATGTACACATTCACATTCAACGACCCCAGCATTGACTGGGCTTTTGTACCGATTTGCTTCACAATGCGAAATGCCAACAACGAAGGCGATTATTACGATGGAATTCCCGTAAATATTAATGCTGCTGATGACATTACGCTGCCCTTTGGCGACGTGAATGAGGCCAGTTTAAATGCAGCCTTGCTAAATATTGGCGTTACATTACCAAAATCATCAAAATCTTTAGTTGTTAAAGATTTCAAACCTACTGTAGGTAAAGGGTTAAATGCAGAAATTGGTGCATGGTAATAAAGTTCAACAAAAAAAATGACTACAGGCAAACTATCCGAAAATAAAGAGAAAATAATCCTTGGAATTGACCCCGGAACAAATATTCTAGGATACGGGATTATTGCCGGGAGTGGTAAAAATAATATGCGGTTGATTGTGCTTGGTGTTATTGAACTTGGAAAATACGGCGACCATTACCTTAAACTAAAAACCATTTACGAACGGGTCCAGATGCTGGTTGATAAGTACTTACCCGATGAAGTTGCCATAGAAGCACCTTTCTTTGGTAAGAATGTTCAGAGTATGCTAAAGTTGGGAAGGGCTCAGGGCGTTGCAATGGCTGCAGTGCTATCGCGCTCAATACCAATTTTTGAATACGCACCTCGTAAAATAAAGCAATCCATAACAGGGTCGGGCAGCGCATCAAAGGAGCAGGTAGCCGAAATGCTTAAAACCATTCTGAAGGAGAAAGAGTTTTCCCAGGACTACTTTGATGCGACCGATGGGCTTGCTGCTGCCGTATGCCATTTTTACCAGCAAAGTAGTGCTTTGGGTGGTGCTGGAAAAGCATCGAGTTGGGAAGCGTTTATTAAACAGAACCCGAACAGGGTTAAGTGATTAAGCCGGCAAAAGTTGGCTTAATCACTTAACTCTCCAACTCCTCAAGCATTTGTTTTGCCGAATCGTGTAGCGGTTTTTGGCGCATGCGCCACACCAAATATCCGGCATAACCACTAGTAAACATAACTGAAAAAAATACAACCTGATAAATGATCACTTGTCGCCACGAACTTGAATCGACACCGAACGACTCTGACAATACATTGCCTAAGTCAATCAGCAAGACTGAAGGCAAAACCAATAAGACTCGCTTTAGATTCAGCCGATAACGCTCCACAGCCTTTTGCAACAACACCGTTAAGGGCACAGAATAATCCACATCGCTGAACTCCCGATGCAATTTTCTAAATACCAAGGCAAACAAGGCAAAAGCAACCACATAACAAACTCCTGCAATTTTCCGATTGATATCTTGATTGGAAAAAAACACCATTAAAACATACCCAATAGCCATTGCCAAGTATATCCACCTAAAACTGCCCATTACCTTAAGGTTCTTCGAATCTTCATTTTTTAATTTTACTATAAGGCTATCCATATTAATAGTGCTTCTATTTTGTTCAACCACATCCTTGTTACTGTCATCTAGATTACTCATAACCACCTCCTTTCATGCTAATTCTTAAATCTTCCTTTACTCTATGGATTTTTACCCTAACATTGGGCTCGGTTATACCAATTACATCGGCGATTTCCTTTGTTGAAAGCCCTTCGAGCACTAAGCCCATTAGTGCCTTATCAATTACGGACAGTTGGTTCAGATGCACCTGTAATTCTTGAAACCTATTCTCCTTGATAAGTGCCTCATCTCGCTCATCATCTAGCAAACTTTTTAGATTCGAAGTTTCAATATCAACATTCAGTTTCATTCGCTTGTACTGTTTCCCCGCAAATGTTAACGAAGTATTCACAGCGATACGGTATATCCACGTGCCAATCTCAGAATTTCCTTTGAAACTCTCGAGGCTTTTCCAAATGTTGATAAGCACTTCCTGGTACATATCCTTACAATCCTCTTCCGATGGAGCATACGATTTGCATATACGCAGTATCCTCCCTTTATTTTGCTCAACAACCAGCTTAAAATGGTCCTCTTTGTTAATCATAAAAAAACTAGTTTTTACTTATTAGTTTTTTGAAAGTATGATTTGTTACAAAAACTAATTGAATAATTATATGCAATCTTTCACACAGAAAATATATTACTGTTATTCAAAGCATTAAGTTTTTGTCAATAAAAATAAAAATCTTATTAAAAAACATCGTAAAATAACTCATTTCTTTAATTAACTTGTAGTTGAATATTTTGAATTCAAAAAAACGAAATTAACACTTTAAAAATTGCGCATATCAGAATCCAAAAGCACCATAAAGCTAACCTATAAACTTATTGCGCTTTTATGCATTTTGAGTTGGAGCACTCGTTGTTTTGCTCAACTACCAATTAATTCGACAGATTTAAACAGAATATCGCAGAAAAAAGTGCGAAGTCTTTTAAAAAAGCAACAATTGGACGGAATAGAATTCTTTAGCGATTTAAAACCATCGTGCTATAGCGAGCAGGACTCTTTTACGTTTAGTTTCCATAGAAGTTCACAAACTATTAGAGAGAAAATCCAAAACGTTTGGTACAAATTAAAAAGTATTAAACCACGCGACGAGTATCGGGGTAGAATGGTCACATTTGGGCTCCTATACTCCAGCAAAACGGATAGAGTCCTATACAATGACGATGATTACCAAGGAATTGAGGAAGGCGAAATTATCTACTTAAACCTTAAACTTCTAGGTGGTATTAAGAATATTGCTGTTGCACTTGAAGTTACAAAAATTGATGATGAAAACAAGACCATTCAACTATGCTACTTAAACAATGGGATGACAGAAGGAACCCAGCAAATAAAACTGGCTGAAAATACCGAAGGGAACACTGTAATCTGCCAGGAAACTAGATATAGGAATCTATCAAAATTTAGAGAAAAATGGATATACCCACTATTTCATCAAAAAGCTGTGAATGAGTTGCATAAAAATTTACGTATGTTGATAGAAACAACTCCGAACTAATAGAAAAATAATTCTTGAAGTTTTGTTTTTATTAATTTTGCATTAGAACTTATTAACCACACACAACATAAAATGAAAAAAATATTATTCTTCTTGTTTGGAATCCTTATACTTTGCGGATGCTCCAACAATAATGAATCGGAGGTTTATTTTACAGACCAAATAACACCCGAAGGCTTCATGACGGTTTACGATAAAATCTCAAAAGAACTCGAAGGTAAGGTTGGCGTTAAGGTTCATTTTGGCGAGGAGGGGAACACTTACTATGTCAAGCCCGAACTATACAAAAACATTGTTCTTGATTGCAATGGAACATTTATTGAAACAAATGTTCTTTACAAAAGCCCCCGTCAGCAAACCGAAAGCCATATTGCCCTAGCAAAAGGCCACGGTTTTACTTATGCACCAATTGACATTTTGGATGCTCCTGGCGAAATTTTAATTGAAAACGTTGAGGGTTGTCAGCATTATAACAAGTTTTACTTTGGAAAAAATCTTGACAACTACAATTCGTTCTTAATCATATCGCACTTCAAAGGCCATGGCTCATCGGGGTTTGGTGGTGCAATAAAAAATATCTCGATGGGTTTCGCCACCCCAAAAGGTAAGTTGGCAATGCATAGAAACAATTTCCCTGTTTGTGAGCACAACCGTTGCACTAACTGCGATAGTTGTGCCTTGGAATGCCCTGCTAATGCCATTACCACTAATCCGTTTAGCATTGATGTGGAAAAGTGTACGGGTTGTGGGAAATGCATAGATGTATGCCCTAATGATGTACTACGGTATCCAAAAGATAAAGTGGATATCCAAACGGTTTTCTGCGAAAGGCTGGTTGAATATGCAAAGGCAATTCTTAATCGCCATGAGAAAATGGTTTACATCAATGTTTTGGTTGACATCTCCACTTCATGCGATTGTTCCAGAAACCCAGGAAAACCATTTGTGCCAAACATTGGCATTCTGGCATCAACCGATATTGTTGCTATAGAAAAAGCCAGCCACGATTTGGTGGCCAAAGCGCATGGTTGCAAAGACCCTTTCATTGAGACAGTAAAAACAAGTGGATTACGCCAAATTGAATACGCATACGAACTTGGCATGGGCAATAAAAATTACAAACTCATTAACTTAAACACAAACGAAACAACGGTTGTAAGAACAGAGTAATTTTATCAAAATAGCTAACTTTGCAAAAACTAAATACACAACAATGAAAATAGCAGAAATTCACACCCCAAAAGGTGTTATGAGAATTAAATTCTACGAGGAAGATGCACCTAATACCGTGGCTAACTTTGTAAAACTTGCAGAATCGGGCTTCTATAATGGACTAGCATTTCACCGCGTAATTCCAAATTTTGTAATTCAGGGTGGTTGCCCTTTCTCAAAGGATATGAAAGACCCTAGAGTAGGAACAGGTGGTCCTGGCTATAAAATTGACTGCGAGTTAACTGGAGGAAACCAATATCACGACCGTGGTGTTCTATCAATGGCTCATGCAGGGCGCAATACAGGTGGTTCTCAGTTTTTCATTTGCCACGGCAGACAAAATACTCAACACCTAGACCGTCAGCATACGTGCTTTGGTAAAGTTTACGAAGGACTTGAGGTAATTGACGAAATTCGGGCTGGTGACAAAATTGATAAGATAGTTATTGTTGAAGAGTAGTATTACTCCCACATTATTTCAAACTAAAAACGCTGACTTCAAAATCAGCGTTTTTTATTATCGGTTACTTTTTACTTCCAAACAAATGTAAGAACCCTTTATAAGGGCCATAGTCAAACTCCCGTCCATCCCAACCTTTAGCCTCAATAATAAAGAAGTAAACACCATCGGAGGCAATGGCTCCAGTACCTTTAACTTTTCCATCCCAACCATCCCACTCCCTTGGGTTACCAGAGTGCTCATAAACCAATCGGCCTGAGCGAGTAAAAATCTTAATGCTAAAAGATTGTATCGATTTGATATTCTTTTCGGGCTCTATAAATTTGAATGTGCTGTTTGTACCATCGCCATCGGGTGAGAACACATTTGGTATTGCTTCGGGGCTAATCTTTGCTGAATCAACTTTCACCTCAAGTTCTACCGAATCCTTGCAACCGGAACTTGTATTAACCACCAAATGTTTCACCTTAAAATAAGCTGGTCGCAACAAATCCTTAGGTGGAAATGACTCAACTCTGTTGGCAAACAAGGAACTATCGCGCCAAATAGTATTATAATCGTAGTCTAAACTCGATTTCTGTCTCAGCAAAAACCAGTATAAGGAATCGCAGTTAACGGAGGAACTTTCCATTCTCAACTCAAGCAGTGCCTCATAACCATCACTGGAGTTACTATTGTAATCGGCCCAAGCCCCATCATTATTAACCTGCACTTTCTGAATCGCTTTAGCAGCAATAGCATTAATAGTTGGAGTTTGAAGGGTTAATACTCTTCCAAAAATATTTGTTATCTCTACGGTATACGTTGAGTTATAAAGCGGCGCGGGATTCTGTATGGTTTGTCTTAGTGTTCCACTTTGCGAAAATTCAACTCTCGATTCCGACGCCTCCCACTCTACCTGTTTAAAGTATCCTTTTCCGTATGTATTATTCTCAGGATGCGAGTTAACCCTCGACAAATCGTAGTAAACAAACCTATCGTATTCAATATTGTACGAAACGGGAGATGAAACTGCAGTTAATATCAAGAACTGACATTGACTATCGGCATCAACCCTACTTAAAACAACATTATCGGTAAATACCCAGGCCGTAAAGATTTCTATAGAATCAGTGTTATCAGTAACAACAACCCTATAGCCACCTTCTGCAAGATTAGTTATTTCAGAAGAAACCTGATTTGTTTCTGTATGGTATAGTTCGAATCTATTTGCAGGAACAGTTACGTTTGGATTGTACTTATACCAATTAAAAGTTGATAAATTCGATGTAGTATGCTGTGCTTTTAATGTGCCTGTATTTCCGAAGAAAGTAAAAATTGAATCCTGCTTTGTAGGATTTATTACGTACTTGGTTAAATCGGCCCAATTACGCCCAGGGGCAGTTAACTGCGCAAATGAACTTATCGACCACAAAAGGAGTGGCAAAACCAGAATATGTCTATAATTCAATCGTTGCATTGTTTATAAAAATGGACTACAATATTAACGAAATATTACGAGATTGTTGTTTTGCGACTAGATGATTTGATGGAATTTATGATAAGAACACTGTCGAAGTATTGGAAAAACGGATTGGTGGAGTAATATTTGAGACAACATAGCAGTCCATTACTCCATCACTCCAAATTATTATCATTCTATTCTGATTTAATGTTAATAACAATACAGCTCTATTTTTGTAATACTTAATGTAGTGGTATACTTTTGTGGCAGAATTCAGACAGAAGATTTCAGACAGAAGATTTCAGATTAGAATTTATACAATCTCCTTCTTTGTGTCTAGCGTCTAATGTCTAGCATCTGAAATCAAATTTACAATGCAGGATTATTTAAACGAGTTGAGCGAAGTTCAACGTCAAGCGGTTACAACTACCGAGGGGCCTAGTTTGGTTATTGCTTCGGCAGGTTCGGGGAAAACTCGCGTACTTACATTTAGAATTGCACATTTGCTAACCCAAGGAGTTCCGCCTTGGTCAATCCTTGCTCTTACTTTTACCAATAAGGCAGCCAAGGAGATGAAGGAACGTATTGGTAGAATTGTTGGCGAAAAGGAAGCCTCAAAACTATGGATGGGTACTTTTCACTCAATATTCGCCAAGATTCTTCGTAACGAAGCTGAAAAACTAGGCTTTGTAAAGACTTTTACCATATACGACACGACCGATTCAAAAAACCTTATCAACCAAATAATTAAAGAATTAAAACTCGACCCTCAGGTTTACAAAGCCAGCGAGGTGTTAAGTAGAATATCATCCGCAAAAAATAATCTTGTTACACCTCAAGCATACTCAAGCAATAGCAATATTCTTGCACAGGATGCGAAGAGCCGCAAATCCGAAATAAACAAAATTTATACTCTATACGCTCAGCGTTGCTATAAGGCTTCAGCAATGGATTTTGATGATTTACTGCTGAATGTAAACATACTATTCCGAGATTTCCCAGATGTACTGGAGCATTACCAGCGACGCTTCAGGTATATTTTGGTTGATGAGTACCAGGATACCAACCTTTCGCAGTACATGATTGTGAAAAAACTGGCAACAAACCACAGAAATGTGTGCGTAGTTGGCGACGATGCTCAAAGTATTTACTCGTTCCGAGGTGCAAAAATTGAGAATATCCTAAATTTCCGTAACGATTATCAGGACTACAAGCTGTTTAAACTGGAGCAAAACTACCGCTCCACTCAAACCATTGTTAACGCTGCAAACAGCGTAATTGAGAAAAATCAGAAACAGATTAAAAAAGTTGCATACTCCGCCAACGATGTTGGTGAAAAGGTAAAACTTCTACAATCATACACCGACCAGGAGGAAGGATTTCTTGTTGCATCAGAAATCATTAATATAGTTCAGCAAAACCACTGCAAATACAGCGATATTGCTATTCTTTACCGAACCAATGCTCAATCGCGTATTTTTGAGGAAACCCTGCGCAAACGCAACATTCCCTACAAAGTTTATGGGAGTTTATCGTTCTATCAGCGTAAGGAAATTAAGGATTTGCTTGCTTACTTTAGGCTAGCAGTAAACCCTAATGATGATGAAGCGTTGCGACGTATCGTAAATTATCCTGCCCGCGGAATTGGCGATACCACTATGCAACATCTGACCGAACTTGCTAATCATAATGGGATTAGCCTTTGGAATGCTATTCAGAAACTACCCTCGGTTAATAGCGGAATCAAAGGCCCAACCGTTAAGAAACTGATGGACTTTGCTGGGTTAGTCGGTAGATATCAGGCTATGATTTACAGCGCTGATGCTTACGAAACAGCCTATGCAATTGCGAATGGCTCTGGAATCCTGAATGATTTGAAGTTAGACAAATCGCCCGAGGGTATTTCACGCCTACAAAACATTGAGGAGTTAATAAACGGTATTCGCGAATTTATAGATTCCCGCAAGGAGGAAGGTGAAGAAGGCACCGTAACATTGGTTGATTACTTAGAAAATGTTGCGTTGCTAAGCGATTTGGATACCGATAACCCAGACGACCGCGATAAGGTTAGCGTTATGACAATCCACTCCTCAAAAGGTTTGGAGTTCGATTATGTTTTCCTAACGGGTTTGGAGGAAAATCTATTCCCGTCGAGCATCACAACTCAATCTACAGACGATTTGGAGGAAGAACGCAGATTGTTTTATGTTGCCATTACTCGTGCTGCAAAAAAAGTTACCATTTCGTACGCTCAAACCCGATACAAATGGGGAACACCAAACAACTGTACTCCAAGCCGATTTATCAATGAAATTGACCAGCAATACGTGGAATCATCGGCCGATATTTCCAATGTGTTTAGAGGAACACAAACCGAAAAGATTAATCCCTTTGCACGGCTAAATCAACCCTCGAAAACAAACACATTCTCCAGTGGTGGATTTCAGCAAAAAACGACCGCGGCAGCACCTTCTACTCCTAAAGGAAACCTAAAGACTGTCCTCCCCGATGCATTTAAGGAGGGAATGAACGTGTATCACGAAAAATTTGGACAAGGAAGAATTTTAGCAATTGAAGGCGAAGGGCCAAACAAGAAAGCAACAGTTTCATTTGATGTTGCTGGACAAAAAAATCTTCTACTTAAATATGCCAACCTAAAGTTGGTTGAGAACTAGAAGATATTTTCGAAAAACCGCCGGCATAATCGCCTAAATTACTTTTCTTTGCATAAAATTTAGCAAGCAATGGCTAACAATAAATACTGGATATCACTAAACGACTTTGCAAGGCGAAAAACAATTGAGGTTAACGTTGGAGGAACACCCCTTGGAGGTAGCAATCCAATTAGGGTTCAAACAATGACCACCACCAACACCAACGATACCATTGCAACTGCCGAGCAGTGTATTCGTGCTTTTGAAGCTGGTGCTGAATATGTCCGAATTACTACACAAGGAGTTAAGGAAGCTTCCAATCTGGAGAATATCAAAAAGGAACTTATAAAAAGAGGATATAATATCCCATTAGTAGCCGATATTCACTTCAACCCTTCGGCTGCTATTGAAGCCGCCAAACACGTTGATAAAGTTAGAATAAACCCAGGCAACTTTGTTGATTCCAGGGCCAAATTCGAAAACGTAAACTACACCAACGAAGAGTATGCAGTTGAACTTGCAAAAATTGAGGAAAAACTTATACCTCTTATTAGCCTTTGCAAGGAACGTGGAGTTGTAATGCGAATTGGAGTTAACCACGGTTCTCTTTCTGATAGAATTATGAGCCGATATGGCGATACCCCCGATGGAATGGTTGAATCGGCGCTTGAATTCTTGCGGATTTGCAGGAAGTTAAAGTTTGATGACATCGTAATATCGATGAAATCGAGCAACACAAGGGTAATGGTGTATGCAGTACGTTTGCTTATAAACAGGATGGATGCCGAAGGTATGCACTACCCCCTACACCTTGGCGTAACCGAGGCCGGCGATGGCGAGGATGGTCGTATAAAATCGGCCGTAGGCATTGGCACTCTGCTTGCCGATGGCATTGGCGATACAATCCGCGTATCGCTCACTGAGGAGCCTGAATATGAGATACCCGTTGCAAAAAAACTGGTGGAGTATTACAACAACCGCAAATCCAACCCAGCAATTGAAGATATTAAAGAACTACCATACAATCCATTTGAATACAACCGCAGAGAAACCATTTCCGCAGGAAATATTGGGGCAAACAATCCACCTATCGTTATTGCGAATATTAGCAATCAAACCATTTTCAACGAGAAAACACTTAATAACTGGGGATGGTTTCTGAATACACAAAGCAATAGATGGGAAAGAAAGGATGTTGCAGCTGATTATTTCTTTGTAGGTGATACACAGATTGAAACATCAATCAATGCAGAACAACTACCAATTATTCAGAGTTCCAGTATCATATCAATTGAAAGTTTAAAACAAGGAGTTAATAAAAACTATCAATTGATAAAATTAGACTACTCCGATTTAAATAATACTGCCAATATAGAATTGCTTAAGAAAATAAATGCAACAATCATTTTAAGCACAAACAATAGCAATGGATTTGCAGAACAGCGTGCGGCATTTATAAAACTTATTGAAAATGGAATAAAACTACCTGTAATTGTGCACAGGGAGTACTCCGATGACGACAAGGAAAATCTTCAACTAAAATCGGCATCAGATTTTGGGGCTTTACTTATTGATGGTTTGGGCGATGGTGTTATGCTTACGGCACCAAAAATTTCCGATAGCGATATTTGCTCCACGGCATTTACCATTCTGCAAGCCGCTCGCACACGAATTTCGAAAACAGAGTACATCTCGTGCCCAGGATGTGGGCGAACACTATTCAACCTACAGCAAACGCTTCAAAAGGTAAAATCCACCACTGCGCAGCTAAAAGGTCTGAAAATTGGCGTTATGGGTTGTATTGTGAATGGCCCTGGCGAAATGGCTGATGCCGACTACGGTTACGTTGGTGCTGGCCCTGGTCGCATAACACTGTACAAAGGGAAAGAAGTTGTAAAAAAGAATATACCTGAGGAGAATGCCATAGAGGAACTTATCAATGTGATTAAGGAGAATGGCGACTGGAAAGAGTGATTCTCTCTTTAAAACACTAAGTAGCCCCGAGTTTTATATCGGGGCTATTTAATTTACCTACAATCAACTCTAATAAATATTTACAGAATTAAAAAACTATCCATTCGCCTTGCCCCTCTTAAGCGATGCCCAAATTCCCACAACACTTAACACCGCAAACACAACAAATATTGCCCCTATTGCCCAAATAAACTGCTGATGATTGCTTGGCTTTATAGCATCTTTCCCTATATAAACCTGAATTATTAATGCCGCAATACCCATGCTTAACATCTGACCAGTTAATCGCATTGTACCAACAGTTCCCGAGGCCAATCCTAAAAAGCGCTTGTCCACCGAACCCATAATTGAATTGGTATTAGGCGAGGAAAATAGCCCAAATCCCAAACCTAAAACCACAAGGGTTACAATCAAATATAAAGTTGATGTGCTAGCGTTCAACGGCACAAGCATAAGCAGCCCAACTGCCGATATTCCCATTCCCAAAGATGCTAGAATTCGGGGGTCGGTTTTGTCGGATAGTTTACCAGCCCAAGTTGCCATAACAGCCATAACAATGGGCTGTGTGACAAGTATCATCCCAGCCTCGCGAGGGGTTAACCCTTTTATATACTGCAAGTACAGGCTAAGAACAAAAGTTACAGCAAATGTTGTTGCATAGTTTATTAGTGCTGCTAAGTTTGCAAAAGCAAACAGTTTATTTGTTTTGAATAGGCTGATGTCCAAAACAGGCGATTTTACATTTAACTCAACCCATACAAACCAAATTAATCCTGCCAAACCTAACGCAGTTAAACCAACAGCCAACATATCTGGAAGTTGTGAAAAGCCATACATAAAAACAGTCATTGCTGGTATGTATATCAATGTTCCCAAATAGTCGAAACCCTCGTTCTTTGCCTCAGCCCACTCGTGCCTTATCGCAATACGGGTTGCTATTGCCGAGGGCAAACCAATAAGAATTGGAACATAGAATAAACTATGCCAATCGAACCAAGAGATAAGAAATCCGCCAATTATTGGAGCAGCCGAAAGGCCTATGTAAACAGCTGTTACATTTAACCCTATAGCCTTCCCTCGCTCCGAGGGGGAAAAAACAGATGTTACCAACGCCATACCTGTAGCAAAAACCATTGAACTACCTATTCCCTGAATAACCCTAAATACAATTAATAATGTTCCAGAGGTAGATAATGCACAAAGTGCAGAACTAATCACAAGTAAGATATTACCCCAGAAGAAAACTCTTTTACGACCAACAATATCGGCCAGTTTACCTATTGGCACCAGAAAAACTGCAGAGGATAGCAGGTACGACATTGCCACCCAACTCATCTCTACCGCATTCAAATCAAAATCTTCACTAATTTTTGGCAAAGCCAAATTAACTGCAGCACCAATAAATGGTGTGATAAACGAGGTTATCATCACTAAAACCAACACCAAACTCTTACTTACACTATCCTTTTGCATATACATTCAATTTTGCGGTGCAAATGTAACAATTGTAAAAGTCATAACTTTTGAAATTCGACTCAATAATATTCCCAATAATTAATTCAGGTTAAAAAATATTACAAACCACAGAATGTTTTATAAAAAGTATCTACCTTAGCAATTGATTTTACAACTTGTTGGAATAAATGGCTAAGATTCTGGTAGTGGACGACGATTCCACCTTTTGTTTAATGCTTAAAACCTACCTTACAAAGCAAGGGCATCAGGTTAATGAGGCTTTCTCGTTCGATGAGGCCAGCAGGCTAATTCGTGCAAATAAGTACGATGTTGTGCTGTCGGATTACAGGTTACCTGAGAAAAGTGGATTGGATGTTTTGGTTGAAGCAAAGCGAAAATTACAATCGACCGTTGTTATACTAATGACAGGGTATGCCGATATCCGCCTTGCGGTTAATGCCATTAAGCAGGGTGCTTACGATTATGTTACCAAACCCATAAATCCCGATGAAATTTTAGCGGCCATTAACAATGCATTGGCATCGTCGGATTCCCAATCAAAACAAACCGAAACATCAACACAAACTGATGGCTTTAATTTTATTAAGGGAGATAGTGACTACAGCCAGCAGGTAAATAAATACATCAGCATTGTAGCACCAACCAACTTATCTGTTATTATTCACGGCGATAGCGGTACAGGAAAAGAATATATTGCCCGACAAATTCACCGCGAGAGCAAACGAGCCAACAAGCCATTTGTAGCCATTGATTGCGGAGCTTTACCCAAGGAACTTGCGGCAAGTGAATTCTTCGGGCATATTAAAGGGTCGTTTACAGGAGCAATTTCCGATAAGGTTGGTCAATTTGAGGTGGCCAATGGAGGAACCCTTTTCCTCGATGAAATTGGAAATCTACCCTATGACGTTCAGGTAAACCTACTAAGAGCAATACAGGAACGCAAAATAAAACGAATTGGAAGCAGTAAAGAAATTCCTGTTGACGTAAGAATTATTGTTGCCACAAACGAGAATCTGCTCGACATGGTTAATCGCGGCACCTTCCGCGAAGACCTTTATCACCGACTAAACGAATTCGCAATACGAGTTGCCCCGCTCCACGAGCGAAAATCGGACCTGCTGATATTTGCAAGAACATTCCTCGACCAAGCCAACCGAGAGTTAAGTAAAACTATAAACGGCTTCAGTTCTGATGTAATGGACATCCTGATGAACTACAGCTGGCCTGGAAACCTTCGCGAATTAAAGAATGTTATTCGCCGAGCAGTTTTGCTTGAGCAAGGCTCAATGATTTCTTTAGTTAGTCTCCCTTCTGAGATTATCCGCAAAGAAAACCACACCTCAACCGACTTCAAAAAACCCGAAGTAGAAAACCTTAAGGATATGAAGGAAAAAGCCGAGTACGAATTAATAATGGCAACTCTGGAGAAAGTCCGATACAACAAAAGCAAAGCCGCAGAGTTACTCGATATCGACCGAAAAACTCTTTATAACAAGATGAAACAGTACGGTATTCCATACTAGCATTTTGCTTATAGGTTTATTATCAACATAAAATTTACCCTTGCAAAATCATCTTTTAAAGTTTAGCTTTGCAGAAAATTGGGACTGACTTAACCTTTTTCGAAACCCTCTTTTTTATTTGGCACATTTATTCTACATTTAACACACAATTCACAAATAATGGATTACAATACACAGCGCAAGAAACTTGTTTTACCAGAATACGGAAGACACATCCAGCAAATGGTCGATTACATTGCTGGAATTGAGGATAGGGATGAACGTAACCGTTTGGCTAAAGCATTAATTGGGATTATGGGAAACCTTAACCCTCATTTACGCGATATCAACGATTTTAAGCATAAACTTTGGGATCACCTTTTCATAATGTCCGACTTTAAATTGGATATCGATTCGCCCTACCCAATACCTTCGCTTGAGGAGTATATGGAAAAACCTCAACAAATCCCTTACCCGAACAATCCTATTAAGTATAAACATTACGGGCGTGTAATTGAGTTGATGATTGAGAAAGCCATTGAAATGGAAGAAGGTCAAGAAAAGGATGCGCTTAAGCAACTTATTGCTAACCAGATGAAAAAAGCCAACATTGCTTGGAATAAGGATTCTGTTATTGATGAGGACATTTTTAGGGATATGAAAACGCTTAGCAATGGAAAACTTGAAATAGCTCCAGGCTTAAAACTGGTTGATAACAGAGATTTCAAAAATAAACGTCCAAAACACCAACAGCATCAACAACACCGTAAACGATAAAATAACACTATGGCTACATTCGAGGTTTATGGGGGCAAGCGCCTTAAAGGCGAACTTCACCCACAAGGAGCAAAAAACGAGGCACTACAAATTCTATGCGCAGTACTTTTAACCCCAAAGCCAGTAACCATAAAGAACATTCCCAATATCAGGGATGTAAATAAGTTGATTGAGTTGCTCCAAGGCATGGGAGTAGATGTTAACCGCAAAAGTCCTTCGGAGTGTGTTTTTCAAGCCAACAACGTTAATATCGATTACCTTACAACTGAGGATTTCAAAGTAAAAGCAGCGGCTATTCGCGGTTCAATAATGGTTGTTGGACCGTTACTTGCCCGTTACGGTAAAGCGTATGCTCCTAAACCCGGTGGTGACAAAATTGGTCGTCGTAGGCTGGATACTCACTTCCTTGGTTTTGAAAAGTTAGGGGCTAAATTCAACTTCGATTCTCAGGATAATTTTTTCACCATTGAGGGGAAAAATATGAAGGGTGCCTATATGCTCCTCGATGAGGCCTCCGTAACAGGAACTGCAAACATCCTAATGGCTGCTGTACTAACACCTGGTAAAACCACCATTTTCAATGCAGCGTGCGAGCCTTACCTACAGCAATTGAGCAAGATGCTTGTTAGTATGGGCGCGAGAATCAACGGTGTAGGCTCAAATCTACTTACCATTGAGGGCGTTGACAGTTTAAACGGTTGCGAGCACACCATTCTACCCGATATGATTGAGATTGGCTCGTTCATCGGACTAGCAGCAATGACCAATAGCGATATTACCATTAAAAATGTTTCCTATCAAAACCTTGGAATTATTCCCGATGCGTTCCGCCGAATGGGAATTAACTTTGAGGTTATTAATGACGATATACATATACCATCGCAGGAGCACTATGAGATTGATACTTTTATCGATGGCTCAATCCTCACCATTGCCGATGCTCCATGGCCAGGACTAACTCCCGACCTACTTAGCGTATTCCTCGTAGTTGCTACTCAGGCTAAAGGTTCGGTGCTAATTCACCAGAAGATGTTCGAGAGCCGTTTGTTCTTTGTGGACAAACTAATTGATATGGGTGCTCAAATTATTCTTTGCGACCCACACCGCGCAACTATAATTGGTCACAACCGCCAGGTGAAACTTCGCCCAACCATAATGACTTCGCCCGATATTCGCGCCGGTGTTGCGTTGCTAATTGCAGCCCTAAGCGCCGAAGGCAAAAGCGTAATCCACAATATCGAGCAAATTGACCGTGGCTACGAAAATATTGATGCACGGTTAAATGCAATTGGGGCGGATATTAGAAGGATAGGATAACACCAAAATATGTGTCAACAAATAAAAAAAATCAGCCAAATCAAGGTTGATTTTTTTTATTTTATGCCCTTTAATTAAAATTTCATTTCTAAATTCCACAATATTAAAAAACTCAAAACTCTACTACTATGGAATGCAAATTTATTGAGGTAACAGAGAAAAATGGCACCAAAATTCTTTTAAACGTTTTACACATTGCTTGGATTGAGCCAACAAAAGATGGAGCAAGTATCAAGTCAAATCTAGTCAATTACTCATTCCCTCGAAATGTTAAAGAATCGTATGAAGAAATCAAAGCATTAATTGAAAAATAAAGCCCAAGCCTAACTAAATTTAAACTGCTACATTTCAAGAGGAATAATTTCATCTCTTTAGTTAAACTTTCACTTAAAAATTCACTCTAAAAAGCAAAATCTAAACCCGTTAACCTATGAAACATATTTTCTCTAGCGTCTTACTATCGCTTTTAATACTCTTTACAGGTGGGGCTAAAGCCCAAACCGACCCCATTGTTCAAAAAATCATAGAAATTGGGCAAACCGACAATCAAACAATGCAGCACTTGGATATGCTAGCCAACCGAATTGGTGGAAGACCTATTGGCTCTGCAAACTACGAAACGGCTGTTGTTTGGGCTGCACAGCAATTCAAGAATTGGGGAATGGAGGTTATTCTTCACGAAACAGGCGTTTTGCCAATTGGCTTTAACCGTGGCCCTTGGTTCGGACGACTATTAGATGAAAATGGAACAATTCTGCACTTCGCAACACCCTCATACACTGTTGGCACAAAAGGCGTTCAGCGCGGACACGTTCTAATTGAGCCCAAAACCAAACGCGAATTCGAACGGATGAAAGGCAAACTCAAAGGCGCATGGGTTCTTGTTTCTGGAAAAAGCAACGGTTGGCCAATAGACTACTCGGACAAAGGAAATATTCGACGCGACTCAATAATCGCCCAAAATGCTGAGATTGAAAAGAAAAACGATGAAATTCGTCGCGAGAACTGGATGAATAGAAATGGCCAGCAAAAGGAACTTCTTCCCATGATTGAAGAACCAGGTCTGTTCTACAAACAAATGGTTGATGCAGGTATTTTTGGTATTATACAATCAAGTCCTGTTCCTATAACTGCCCTTTACGACAGGAAAAATATCGACAAAATGACCTGGGATAATTTGCCCAAAGTTCCAGATATCAAACTCGACGAGCATCAGTATAAGATGATTGAGCAAATGGCGAAGGAACGCAGATACTTCCAGTTGGAGTTTGATATACGCAACCATTTCCGACCAGGGCCTATCCCCTACCACACAGTAATTGGAGTAATTAAAGGTACCGAATTCCCAAACGAGTATGTTATTATGGGTGGTCATCTCGATGCATTTGATGTTGCAACAGGCGCAGTCGATGATGCTTCTGGAGTTGCCCCCGCAATGGAAGCAGCAAGGATTATTATGAAAGCCGGAGGAAAGCCCAAACGCACAATTCTTGTTTGTCTATGGTCAGGCGAAGAATTTGGTCTTTTGGGTTCAACCGCTTGGGTTGAGGGCAATACCGATAAGATGGATAAAATATCTGCGATGTTCAACCGCGATGGAGGCCCAACTGTTCCAACTAGTATAACTGTTCCAGAAGCAATGCTAAATGATTTTGAAAGTATCTGCAAACCAATAAATGGAATTAATACAAATTTCCCATTCGCAGTTCGCAAAGCAACTCCTCGCCCAAAGCCTAAATCGCCGGGTGGTACCGATACTGCACCATTTATTGTTCAGGGAGTACCTACATTCCAATTCGGTACTGAGGATATAAATGGATACGATTTTAGTTACGGCGAAATTTGGCATACCGAACGCGATACCTACGATAAATGCCCTGCTGAATACTCAAACCACACATCTATTGTAACGGCAATTGTAGTTTATGGTGTTGCAAATTTAGACCACCTACTATCGCGCAATGGTCTTTTTGCTCCCGATGAACCTGAAAAACCAAAGGATGATGGCAAAAAGGGAAAGAAAAAATAGTTTTTAAGAGTTAGAATAAAGATGAATAGCGTATCAGAACAGATACGCTATTTTCGTCAACCCCTCAAGGGTTTAAAACCCTTGAGGGGTTGACTATTCCGAACTAACTTTCTTATTCTACCTTCTATTTCCATTCCTTTTCCTACCTTTGTGCCATTTTGACGCAAACAGCTAATTGGAACAACTTTTGATTAAATCTGTTTGCAAAAAAAGAACCTTGATAATCAAATAAAAAACTACATATTGCGCTATGAGCAAGAAACATAAGCATAACGAAGAGATGGCAGAGGAGAAAAAAACTACCGAAGGAAATGATACTCAAACCGCACAGGCGGAAGAGAATATCGCTGTTGAGAATGAGCAAACCTCTCAACCTGAGGCCGACAAAAAAGAAGAAACTGTTGATTTTGCAGGTCAGTTTGAGGATATGAGGGACAAATACCTTCGTCTTTCGGCCGAGTTCGACAACTACCGAAAAAGAACACTCCGCGAAAAGTCCGACATCTTAAAATATGGTTCGGAGGAAGTTTTAAAAGATTTACTTCCTGTTGTTGATGATTTAGACAGAGCCCTAAAAGTAATAGAAACGGCCACCGATATTAACGCAGTTAAGGATGGACTATCGTTAATTGTGAACAAATTCAACGAGTTCCTAAAATCGAAAGGCGTTAAGGAAATTGATGCTGTTGGACAGGAATTGAATACCGATTTGCATGAAGCTATCACAAAGTTCCCTGTTCAAGACGACGCACAAAAGGGGAAGATTGTAGACGTAGTTCAAAAAGGATATATGCTTAACGATAAAGTAATGCGTTTCTCAAAGGTAGTAGTGGGCGAATAAGCGAACAATTATCATGACAACAAAAAGAGATTTTTACGAGATACTGGGTGTTAGCAAAAATGCCAGCAAGGAGGAAATAAAAAAAGCCTACAGGCAAAAAGCCATTCAGTACCACCCCGATAAAAACCCCGGCGACAAAGAGGCAGAGGATAAGTTTAAGGAAGCCGCCGAGGCATACGAGGTTTTAAGCGATGACAATAAACGCGCCCGATACGACCAATTCGGACATGCTGGAATGGGTAGTTCAGGAGGTGGTTACTCCCACGATTGGAATATCGATGATATTTTCTCGCAATTTGGCGATATCTTTGGCGGTCATTTTGGCAGTTTTGGAGGATTCGGCGGGTTTGGCGGTGGCGGAGGAAGAGGCGGACGTCGAGTTGCTCGTGGTACCGATTTACGCGTAAAGGTTAAACTAAACTACTCCGAGATTGCAAATGGCGTTGAGAAAAAAATCAAGGTAAATAAATACGTTAGCTGCAACTCTTGCAGTGGCACGGGAGCCGAAAGTTCATCGGGATATACAACCTGTTCAACCTGCCGTGGCTCAGGGCGTGTTACTCAAGTTGTAAACAGCATTTTTGGCCAAATGCAACAGGCCACAACATGCCCAACCTGCGGAGGCGAAGGCAAAACCATAATCAACAAATGTAAAGCCTGCAGCGGCGAGGGTGTTGTTCGCGACAGCGAGGTAATTACCATAAACATTCCTGCGGGGGTTGCCGAAGGTATGCAACTGAGTGTATCGGGCAAAGGAAATGCAGCCCGCAGAGGTGGTGTTCCGGGCGATTTACTAGTAATAATTGAAGAGGAGAAACATTCTGAGTTAATTCGCGATGGTAACGACCTCATATACAACCTAAGCGTTAGCATCCCCGATGCTATTCTTGGTGCTCCCATTGAGATTCCCACAATTGATGGAAAAGTAAAAATCAAGATAGAACCCGGAACCCAACCTGGCAAAATTTTGAGGCTAAGAGGAAAGGGGTTGCCCGAGGTTAACAGCTACAACCGTGGCGATTTGCTTGTTGCAATAAACGTTTATATACCAAAGAGCCTAAGCAAAGACGAAAAAGCAATTATCGAAAAGATATCGAAGTCGCCAAGTTTTGCTCCCGATCCAAAGGAACAAACATCGTTTTTTGAACGAATGCGAGGATATTTTGAGTAGTTGAAGTCTTTTTCATAAATCACACAAAATGAGCGGTTACAATGAATTATTCGAATTCGTGTACCGCTCAAACTTTTTTTAACAGTTTAACGATTTTGAGATTTAATTAAACTTTTACCTTTGTTTGCGTCTTAAATAAAAAAGATAAAAGATTTTCGAAAAATGTAACAAATCAAAACTTATTAGTCTAACTCTTAGAATTAACAAATAATACATTAAATTTTCCCAACTATGAACCTACTAGAAGCACACGGTATTGAAAAACGCTATTCGGGCCACCTTGCGCTCGACGATGTTAGCATTATGGTTCCTAAAGGCACCATTTATGGACTGTTAGGACCAAATGGTGCAGGAAAAACAACCCTTATTAGAATTATCAACCAAATTACTGGCCCCGATAAAGGCGAGGTGCTTTTTAATGGCCGAAAACTTGAAGCCAACGATATCTACAAAATAGGATATCTGCCCGAGGAACGCGGATTATATAAAAAAATGAAGGTTGGCGAACAAGCCCTTTTCCTATCTCAACTCAAAGGTTTGAGCAGAAACGATGCAATGAAACGCCTCAAGTATTGGTTCGAGAAATTTGAGATTCAAAGTTGGTGGGATAAGAAAATTGAGGAACTATCGAAAGGTATGGCTCAAAAGGTACAGTTTATGGTTACTGTTATTCACGAGCCCGAACTGCTTATATTTGATGAGCCATTCAGCGGTTTCGACCCAATAAATACTCAACTTGTAAAGGACGAAATTCTTGAACTGAAGAAGAAGGGAACTACCATTATCTTCTCAACCCACAACATGTCAACCGTCGAGGATTTGTGCGACCATATCACCCTTATCAACAAGTCAAAAAATATTCTTAGCGGACAAATTGATAATGTGAGGATGAACTACGGTAGCAACATTTTTGAGGTTGGCTACCGCGGCAATTACGATGCTATTGCAAGTAACCTTGGGGGAATGTTCGAGATTATAAACAATAACATCGAAAACGCTGTACCTAAACTACAGGTTAAAGTTTCAAACCCAGCTGAAAGCAACAAGTTACTCCAAAGCATCCTCCCTCATACCGAAGTTGTATCGTTCAACCCAGTTGTACCAAGCATGCACGATATCTTTATAAAAGTGGTAAGCGAGTACAACAAAACTCACGGTTTATCAAATAACTAATTCATCAATCTAAAAAAATAAGAGTAATGAAGCAGATATATCTTATACTCCAACGCGAGTTTATGACAAGGGTTAGAAAAAAATCATTCATCATACTAACTCTGCTTACTCCATTTTTCTTTGCTGCAATGATGGTACTTCCATCGTACCTAGCAACAATGGAAGATACCGATGTTAAAAGCATTGCAATTATTGATAACACTGGAAATTTTGCCGATGCAGTTCCTCAAACTGAGTATTTAAAGTTCAGTTATATCACCGATACTCCTGTCGATAAATTAAAAAACTCCTTGGAAGAATCGGGATATTACGCCCTACTTGCAATTGATAGCACATCGGAAAAAATCACACCAAGGCTCACAATCTATTCCACAAAGCAACCTTCAATCGATGTAATATCGCATATTGAGAATTCACTTGAGAAGGAGATAGAAACCCGCAAGTTAAAGTCCTACAATATCGAGAATCTTGATAAAATTCTGGATGATGTAAAAACCGAGGTTAATCTCCGCTCGATTAAGGTGACTAAGGATGGCGAGGAAAAGGAAAGTAGCACCCTAATTACCATGGGAATTGCATACATCCTTAGCTTCCTTATGTACATGATGGTTCTGCTGATGGGTAACCAGATTATGCAGGGTGTTATTGAGGAAAAAAACAACCGTGTTATCGAGGTGATTATTTCGTCAATCAAACCTATAAACCTGATGTTGGGTAAAATTTTCGGTTTGGCATCGGTTAGCCTACTACAAATCTTTATTTGGGTGGTTCTAACATTTGGACTAGCAACCGTTGGACTAAGTTTTATTACCGAGAAAGGGCAAAAAGCCAACATTGAGCAAGTAAAGACTGCCCAGGATATGATGGGACAGCAAGGCATTGATACAGCGACAATCCCTACCGATATTGAACCTAGCGAGGGTGAAAGTTTTATAACTGCACTTAAAAATCAAAATTTCGTACTGATAATTGGAGGTTTTATTTTCTACTTCCTAGTTGGATTTTTGTTGTATGCTGCGCTATACGCCGCGGTTGGTTCGGCTGTAGAGAACATTACCGACACACAGCAACTAGTTTTGCCAATAACGCTTCCGCTTATACTTGCTCTATTTGTTATGATTAGCGGAATAAAATCGCCCGACAGTCCTTTGGTTTTCTGGTTCTCAATGATTCCATTCACATCGCCAGTGGTTATGCTTACCCGCTTGCCCTTTGGAGTACCTGGCTGGCAACTAGCTCTATCTGCATCACTCCTAGTTATCACCTTTATAATTGTTACAATTTTTGCAGCAAAGATTTACCGTGTAGGTATTTTGATGTACGGCAAAAAGTACACCTGGGCCGAAATGTGGAAATGGATGCGTTATAAAAACTAAACTAGATTTCCATAAAATAATTTGAAAAGCGAAGAATCTAGCAATAGATTTTTCGCTTTCTTTATTACAAATTTTTCGAGAATGACTGAATCAAAAGAAAAACTATATAAAGCAATAGAACAGCACTGCGAGGGCGATTCAACTGGCCACGATTGGTGGCATATTTACCGTGTTGTTAAACTGGCGCTTAGAATTGGGGAGCAAGAAAACGCCAACATCGAACTTGTTGAGATTGCCGCTCTTATGCACGATTTGGACGACTGGAAACTTTCTTCCGATTCTGAAAATTACCCAAATGCTCGGAAACTTCTTAAAGAGAACGACTTCGACCAATCTACAATTGATAGGGTTATTGAGATAGTTGAGCAGGTTTCGTTCAAGGGGGCTGGGGTTGACACAACCCCTGGAAGTATTGAGGCAAAGGTTGTACAGGATGCTGACAGGCTCGATGCTATAGGTGCCATTGGTGTTGCCCGTGCTTTTGCGTTTGGCGGTTCCAAAGGTCGACCATTGTATGCTCCCGAAGTTGAACCGCAAATGCATCAATCCTTTGAGGAGTACAAGCAATCCAAGGGGCATACAATCAACCATTTTTACGAAAAACTTCTGCTCCTAAAGGATAGACTCAACACAAATACTGCGAAGGAAATCGCCACCGAACGCCATAAGTTTATGCAACTGTTCTTGGACCAATTCTACAAAGAGTGGAATATATAATGAATGTGAGGAAGGAAACGAAGTTAGAGGAATGTTTATTCTCTTACTTAATTAATCGGATATACTTAGTCTAATATAAAATATCTTCAAAAATGAATATCGCAATTATCGACCTTGGCACAAACACTTTTAACCTTCTAGTTGCCCAAAGTAACGGAAACGGAAAGTACAACATCATTCACGAAAGCAAGCATCCTGTAAAACTTGGCGAAGGCGGATTGACACAGAAAATAATTACCCCTGCGGCTTGGCAACGCGGAATAGATGCCATCGACAAGCATATGCAAACAGCCAAAGGGCTCTCTGCTGAGAAGTTCTTCGCTTTTGCAACTTCAGCCACCCGCGATGCTTCCAACGGAAAAGAGTTTGTTGATGAAATCTACAACCGATTCGGGCTAAAAATTGAGGTTATTGATGGTTCACGCGAAGCTAACTTAATATATAAAGGAGTTCGGCAGGCCATTGAATTGGGTGATGAGTGCAACCTAATCGTCGATATTGGTGGAGGTAGCAACGAAATAATTCTAGCCAACTCAAAGGAGATTTTCTGGCTAAAAAGTTTCGACTTAGGGGTATCGCGCCTAATGCAGCTATTCAACCCTTCCGACCCAATATCGAAGGAGCAAATAATTGCCATTGAAAACCATATCAGGAAGGAAATTGAACTTCTTTTCGTTGCAGTAAAAAAACACAAACCCACAAGAATGGTTGGGAGTTCTGGCTCCTTCGACTCATTTAGGAATATCCTTGAATTTGCTGGTAAAATAGAGTTATCCGATAAAACCTGGGCGCAAATACCAATGCAGGAATATGTAAATCTGCACAACCTATTCATCAATTCAGTTCGCGAGGAGAGGCTTAAAATCAAAGGGCTTGACCCAATCCGTGTGGATTTAATTGTGCTTGCATCAATATTTGTGAATTTTCTTGTGGAGCAGTTCGAAATTAAATCGATGCACCAATCGGAATATGCGTTAAAGGAAGGCTTTTTGAGCGAACTATCGGAAAGCATTCAGTAAATACAATTGCTATAATCCGTTTTTTGGTTAATTTTACCCATCAAAGGTTAAACCTAACTGGTTAACCTTTAACCTTTAATTATTCAGATATGTCCAAAATACTAGTAATCGACGACGAAAAAGCTATCCGCAATACGCTTAAGGAGATATTGGAGTTCGAAAGTCACACTGTAGATTTAGCCGAAGATGGCGCTGCTGGAGTTGAAATGTTTACCAACGGTGGTTACGATATTGTTCTTTGCGATATTAAAATGCCGCAAATGGATGGTATTGAGGTTTTGGATAAGCTGCAGGAGCAATCTAACGATACTCCTGTGATTATGATATCGGGTCACGGAAATATTGACACCGCTGTTGAAGCAATCAAAAAAGGAGCTTACGATTTTATTGAGAAGCCCCTCGACCTAAACCGACTACTTATTACAATCCGCAATGCCACCGATAAAACTACGCTAATTCAGGAAACTAAAGTCTTAAAGCGAAAGGTTAACAAAGCATTTGATATTGTTGGGGAATCGCCTGCAATTACAAAGGTAAAGGATATGATTGAGCGCGTTGCTCCAACCGAGGCGCGCGTTCTTATTACAGGACCTAACGGAACGGGTAAAGAATTGGTATCGCGCTGGTTGCACGAGAAAAGCAGTCGCGCTGCAATGCCATTCGTGGAGGTAAACTGCGCCGCAATCCCTTCGGAATTAATCGAGAGCGAACTATTCGGTCATGAAAAAGGAGCTTTCACCTCTGCCATTAAGCAACGTAAAGGAAAATTCGAGCAAGCCGATGGTGGCACACTATTCCTCGACGAAATTGGCGATATGAGCCTTAGCGCCCAAGCGAAAGTTTTACGTGCTTTGCAGGAACACAAAATCAGCCGCGTAGGTAGCGATAAGGATATCACCGTGAATGTCCGTGTTATTGCCGCAACAAATAAAAACCTAACCAAGGAGATTGAACTCGGAAACTTCCGCGAGGACTTGTACCACAGACTCAGCGTAATTATTATTCATGTTCCAGCATTAAACGAAAGGTTGGAGGATATTCCTCTACTATCGGCTCATTTTAACGAACTAATTTGTGGAGAGTACGGCATACAGCCAAAACAAATAACCCCCGATGCCATTGATGAACTGAAAAAACTAAAGTGGACAGGAAATATACGAGAACTACGCAATGTTATTGAACGTCTGATTATTTTAAGCGACAAGGAGATAACTGGCAAGGATGTAAAAGCGTTTGCTGGACCAGCGTTTTAGAGAAATAAAATTCTCCCTAAATAAAATCAACGCCCGAATGGTTTAAAACCCTTCGGGCGATTGACATTACTTAATAGACTTCAAGTACTCCTCCGTACTTAAAATCTTCGCATAACTTCTTAATGTAGCAAGCGTTGAAAGGTGCACCATTTTAGCGGGGATTGTTTCGTTGCCCCACTTTAAATCTTTAGTAGCACAGGCATCGTCAATCAATGTAACATTAAACCCGTAATCAGTACCAGCTCTAACGGCAGCCTCAACGCACATTTGCGTTTGCATTCCACAAACAACGAGTTTTGAAACCTGCTGACCACGCAGATATTCATACAATGGAGTTCCAACAAATGAATTAACCGCTGTTTTTGTAAAAACCTGCTCGCCATCAATAGGTTTTACCAGTTCATTTATAGCATCTTTCTCAGCTGATTGATGCTTAATAAAAACCACTAACCATCCTTTGGCTCTAAACTCAGCAATAATTTTGGCTGCATTTTGTGCAGCAGGAATAGGATTTACCAATTCCGATTTTCCACCAGCAAAGTAAAAATCCTGAATATCAACCACAAGTAAGGCCACCCTTGAAGTGTCTGGGATATTTGCCTTAACGATTATTCCCACAAAAATCAAAAGAGATAGAACTACTATTTTTTTCATAATCATTTGATTTTAATTACATATAAAAACAAAGGTAACCAAAATTGGCTACCTCTGTCCTACCCTTAACCTATTAACTAACTTTTAAAAAAGAAACAAGCATTACTACTGGAAAGGGACTCATCGAATTGTTCCTCGTACAACTTAATGTCGAGTTGGTCAACAAAAACATCGTAGAACGTGATTATTCCTTTGGGGCAAACCCTCGGATTATCGTCCTCGAAAAAAACAACCTGATGATTGAACCAATACGGATTACTGGTCATTAGCAACTCGCCAACCAGACTCACTTGCTTATGTGTTTTTCCGTAAAACATATTGGTTTTTATTTCTTATCTAAATTAGCAAACTCCAATATGCTTGTCAAATAAGTTATAGGTTTTTGATGATGATATTAATCACTAATTAATTAAAAATGAGTAAGGCATTGAAATGCAGAGAAGTAAAGAAACAAAAAACTCCGAGAATAACTCTCGGAGTTTGGGTGGAAGACCGGGTTCGAACCGGCGACCCTCAGAACCACAATCTGATGCTCTAACCAGCTGAGCTACATCCACCATTTTGCGGTTGCAAAGGTAAATATTTTTTCTAAAATTCAAACAAAAGATTTAATCAATTTAATTTTTTTCAGATTAATTGCAGAAATTAAACATCATCTGAAAATATTAGCATTCGCATCTAAGTTTTTATACTTTAGCTTGAAATTGATAGAGAATTGAACATCTCCTTAAAACTCAATAAAACAAACGCTCTACAATCCTACCAAATCATTCGATTTTTGGGGATTATTGCCATTAGCATAGCTATGGTAAAACTTTCCGTACCCCAAAGTCAAATTGGGCATTACGAAATGTTACTATTCCTTACAAACCTTCTTGCAACATTTTGGATAACGGGGATGATTCAGGCATTACTTCCGCTTTACGGGAAATTCCAAATCGATGGGCAAAAATCGTCAGTACTATTCAATGCATTTATTCTAATTACAGGTTTATCAGTACTTTCTGGCGCCATTGCATTTTTAATCAAAGGGCTATTGTTTAAAGTAGATGGCATTGCAAGTTTACCATTCTACAACCTTGTAATCCTATACCTAACGCTTAGTACCCCAACATTACTCATAGAGTATATATATCTTCTAAAAGACAAGCCCCGGCAGATGATTATATATGGAGTTATTACTCACGTACTGCAAGTTCTGCTTGTTATTGGACCTCTCTTAATCGATATAAATATTGAATACTCTGTTTACGGACTCATAGCGATTTCTGCAATAAGGATAATTTGGCTAATCATTTTAATTTATAAAAACTCCGCATTAACAATCAACAAGGAGTTTCTTAAAGAACACACAAAGCAAGGATTTCCTTTAGCGCTAAAATATTTAATAAGCAGCTCTGGCACATATATCGACCAGGCCATTATCACAACTCATTTTGATTCAGCCACATTCGCCATATACAGATTTGGAGCACGCGAAATACCTTTGATTGTACTTATGACTACTAGTTTAAGCACAAGTTTGCTTAGTGACTTTAGCAACTCAGTGCAACTAAAAAGCACTCTCAAAGAACTCAAGCAGAAGTCGCTTCAGTTAATGCACCTATTATTTCCTCTGGCAATCCTTACAATACTTTTGAGCAAGCCTCTCTTCCCAATTATTTTTAGTCCGGAGTTTGCCGAAAGTGCCAATATCCTAATGATATATGCGCTGATAATTACAAGCAGGGCAATATTCCCTCAAACAGTTACAATGGGACTACAGCGCAACGGGATTGCACTTCTCGCCTCAATAGTTGAAATGGTTTTGAACATTGCCCTCAGCCTATTACTACTAATTCCTTTTGGAATTGAGGGTGTTGCTATGGCTACCGTTATTGTATATTTATTGGAGAAAGTATTTTTGGCATATTACAATCAAATCAAATTAGAAATTCCCTTTAAAGAATACACACCCGTTAGGCCTTTCATACTATACAGCGTTGCAACTATCGCTGTTTATTGCATCGCAAGGTTTATTATTTAATGAGAGCTCAACCCTATTGGTAATCATAAAAACAATTACTTTTGTATAAAATTTCGGAGATATGGCAGCCCTAGAAAAAATTCTGGAAATCAAAACCCAAATAAGGCATAGGATGAATGGCGAGGTGGCCGACAATATGCGTCGCGAGGGGATTATTTACAAGGTTAACTACGGCGTATCAATCCCAGAACTACAACAGATAGCCAAAGGCTTTAAGGGCGACCACGAACTTGCGTTGGAACTTTATAACGACGAAATCCGCGAGTGCAAAATCATCGCATCAATGATTGATGACCCTGCGCTGGTTACTGGCGAGCAAATTGACGACTGGTCCAACGAATTCGACAACCCCGAGATTGTGGAGCAGGTTTGCGGAAACTTAATATGGAAATCGGAGTACGCGCTTTCGCGCAGCATTGAGTGGTGTCTAAGCGACGATGAGTTGCTCCAAAAAGCAGGGTTTATTATGATTGCTCGCAATGCGTCGAACACTGATATTAAGGAAAGTATATTTGAACCATACTTAGGTATTATTGAGAACCTAGCCGATACTATTTCCGGCATAACCCAAAGTTCAATAGTATTCGCTCTCCGCGAAATAGCCAAACGCAGTCCGAAGTTAGAACAACTAGCGCTAAAAACCGCCCAGAACTTAACCGAATCCGAAAATGAAATTGCAGCATGGATTGGCAACGAGATTATTTTTGAATTTAGCGACGATAACACTGACGAATTGTCATAATCAATTTCGGGCACATCATTTGAATAATTCATCACATCTTAAATTTTAAATTATTGCTATGGATTTTTTTCGTTCTTCAAATCCCGCTTTAACCGACAAGGCATTTAGCGGGTATGGCTCTTTTGCAGGTTCCGAAACTATGACCTACAAAGGAACAATGAATAAAACATTACTAATGTTAGCGCTTGTTGTTCTTGGTGCTGCATTTACATGGAGAATGTTTTTTGAGAGTTTAAATCCGTCATCGGTATATGTATGGATGCTTGTAGGCGGCATTGGTGGATTTATCACATCGCTTGTTGTGATTTTTGCTCCAAAAACATCACCTTATTCTGCACCAATCTACGCTGTGCTTGAAGGTTTATTCCTTGGTGGAATATCGGCATACTTTGCTGCAACCTATAGCGCAGGTATAGTAATACAGGCTGTTGGGTTGACTTTTGCCACATTCTTTTTAATGCTTTTAGCATTCAGAACAGGAACAATCAAAGCCACTGCACGCTTTAAAACTGGAGTATTGGCTGCAACTGGGGCCATTGCGCTTATGTACTTTGTATCGTTTATTCTAGGATTCTTTGGAATTAACATTGGATTTATACATAGCAGCGGAACCTTCGGCATTATTTTCAGCCTTATTGTTGTTGCTGTTGCTGCATTGAACCTAATTCTTGATTTCGACTTCATTGAAAAGGCATCGGCTGCACGTGCTCCAAAATACATGGAATGGTACGGTGCATTCGGGCTAATGGTAACCTTAATTTGGTTATACATTGAGTTCCTAAAACTGCTATCGAAAATTTCGCGTCGATAGTTAAAGCAGTTAACTGGACTGCAAACTGGAAATGTTTTTCGAAAAATATTATCAAAGGTTTGATATTTAAATAATAGTTAATAACTTTGCAGGCCATTAACAGAATTAGAAGTTAAAAGATAAATACAATGAAAGAGGGAATACATCCACAAAATTATCGATTGGTGGCATTCAAGGACATGTCGAACGAGCATGTTTTTATCACCAAGTCGGCTGTTAATACCAAGGACACAATTACCGTTGACGGTGTTGAGTATCCATTGGTAAAAGTTGAAATTTCCAACACTTCGCATCCATTTTATACTGGTAAGATGAAGCTTGTTGACACCGCTGGTCGCGTTGATAAGTTCATGAACCGCTACAAAAAGCACATGGATAAAAAGTAATTAGGAATACAAAAACATTTAAAAAAGCTCTGTAACAAGAGCTTTTTTTATTGCATTACGTTAAGGTTGTTCCTCAGGTTTTAATAAATTTGCAATGGCAGACGCTAGGCATTAGACACAAGATTTCAGACTAAAACCAATAAATAAATGGAACGGAGCTATATACTTTTCGACGATATTAGAAGGGAAAATCTTCTACCGTTAACATTCACTCGTCCAGTGGCCGAGATTCGTGTTGGAATCCTCACAATCACTGAAAAGTGGAAGCATTATTTGGGCGATAGTTGTTCTTTCCTTACCAAGGAGTACCTTTCCGAGAAGTACCCAATGAACACAACAAACACCGAGCTTTTACTGATTAATGGCGGTGTGTGTCCGGATAAAAATCTGGTTGATGCAATTCTGAAACTAAAAGCAGGCGATGCGTTAATCTCCGAAAATTGCGTAATTGCTGGCGTATTAAGGTCTGTTCCAAAAAACAACCCATGCATTTCCGATTTCTACAATACAACAATTTATAACAACAGCGTTCTTCAAATATCGAACCCTTGGGATATATTCCGATTTAACGGCGAAGCCATTGAGCAAGACTTTGAACTCCTGACAAAAAACCGAAAGTCGGAACCAATATCATCTACCAATACAACTCTAAATCCAGCAAGAGTATTTATTGAAAAAGGGGCCAGGGTTGAATGCTCCATTCTTAATGCAGAAACTGGCCCAATATACATTGCTAAGGATTCCGAAATAATGGAAGGTTCAATAGTTCGTGGGCCTTTTGCCCTTGGCGAACATTCTGCCTTAAAAATGGGCGCAAAAATCTACGGTCCAACTACAATTGGCCCACACTCAAAGGTTGGCGGAGAGGTGAACAACAGCGTAATTTTTGGTTACTCCAACAAGGCGCACGACGGATTCCTAGGCAATTCCGTAATTGGGGAATGGTGCAACCTAGGTGCAGACTCCAACAATTCGAACCTTAAAAACAACTACGCTGAGGTTAAACTCTGGAATTACACGCGAAAAAGTTTTGTTAAAACAGGATTGCAATTCTGCGGATTAATCATGGGCGACCACTCAAAATGCGGTATCAACACAATGTTTAACACAGGAACAGTTGTTGGTGTGAGCGCCAACATCTTTGGTAGCGGATTCCCTCGCAATTTTGTACCCTGTTTTTCTTGGGGTGGAGCTAGCGGCTTTACAGTTTATCAACCAGCCAAAGCTTTTGAAACAGCCGAAATTGTTATGTCTCGCAGAGATATTAAACTATCGGATATTGACAAAAAGATTTTGCTTGAAGTTTTTGAGCAAACCAAGGAGTTCCGTAACTTTTAATCAGTTCAGTTTTTATTCTCAGCCTAGAACCTGACATAACTGTTTGGCACAAGGATTGACTTATATGTATTCCGATAAAATTTTGCGGGATTAATGACACATTGTCACAACTTTGTTTTTATTTAAATTGATATGAGAAAAAAATACAGCATACAGGTTTTAAACCAACTTATGAGCGACGAGAGCGATTCGGAAGTGAATTTTATTCCAATTCTTGCCGATGACAGTACCCCCGAGGTAAACTCATCGGACATACCCGATGTCATCCCAATTTTGGCATTGCGAAACACCACGCTATTCCCTGGAGTTGTGATGCCTATAACCGTTGGACGCGAAAAATCTATCAACCTTATCAAAAGTCTTCCATCAAAAAAGAAGATTATTGGGGTTATTTCGCAGATTGATGCAAAGGTTGAAGACCCCGAAAACAACGATTTGTATAAGATTGGAACCATTGCCCACGTGCTGAAAGTACTGGAAATGCCCGATGGCAACACATCGGTTATTTTACAAGGGGTATCGAGGTTTGAGGTAATTGACTACCTTGATAATACTCCATACTTTATGGCAAGGGTTAACATCCTTTCGGATATCCTGCCCGACGAGAACGACAAGGAGTTTAAGGCGATTGCAGGTTCAATTAAGGATTTAACAATCAAAATTATCAACCTATCGCCACATCTTCCTCAGGAAGCATCGTTTGCCATTAAGAATATAGACAACAACAAGCTGCTTATAAACTTTATCTGCTCCAACAGCGAAATTAAAACGCCTGACAAGCAGAGTCTGCTTGAGAAATCGTTACTCAAAGATAGAGCCTCGCTCCTACTTGAATTTCTGTCCAAAGAGGTTCAAATGCTGGAGCTAAAGCACGATATTCAAACCAAGGTTAAGGTCGATTTGGACCAGCAGCAGCGTGAGTACTTCCTTCAGCAGCAAATGAAAACCATTCAGGACGAGCTTGGAGGAAACCCTGTTGAGCAGGAAATTGGGGATTTAAAAGAGAAAGCAAAGCACAAAAAGTGGAGCAAGGAGGTTGCCGAACATTTCGACAAAGAGGTAACCAAACTAAACAGGATGAACCCAATGGCTGGCGAGTATTCAGTTCAGCTAAACTATGTTCAACTTTTGCTTGACCTACCTTGGAACGAGTACACTGCAGATAATTTCGATTTAAAACACGCTAAAGAAATCCTTGACGAAGACCACTTTGGTTTAGAGCAAGTTAAGGAACGTATACTTGAGCATCTTGCTGTGCTTAAACTAAAAGGCGATATGAAAGCGCCAATAATCTGCCTCTACGGCCCTCCGGGTGTTGGAAAAACATCGCTTGGTAAGTCTGTAGCTAGAGCTTTAGGAAGAAGTTACGCACGGATATCGCTAGGCGGCATGCACGATGAGGCCGAAATACGTGGTCATCGCAAAACATACATTGGTGCAATGCCCGGTAGGATTATCCAAAGCATTAAGAAGGTTAAATCGTCGAACCCAGTTATCATTCTCGACGAGATTGATAAAGTTGGAAAGGATTTCCACGGCGACCCTTCATCGGCATTGCTTGAAGCGCTAGACCCTGAGCAAAACTTTGCGTTCCACGACAACTACCTTGAGGTGGAGTTCGACCTATCCAAAGTGATGTTTATAACCACTGCAAACACAATATCTACAATTAGTCCAGCCCTACGCGACCGTATGGAGATGATTGAGGTTAGCGGCTATAGCTTGGAGGAGAAGGTTGAAATTGCAAAACGTCACCTGTTACCAAACCAAATCAAGGAACACGGCTTGGAGGAAAAACAGGTTCTGCTAAACGACAAGATAATTGAGACCATCATTCAGAACTATACACGCGAGAGTGGCGTTCGGAATCTGAACCAAAAAGTTGCAAAGGTTGTTCGCAGCATTGCCAAAAAGATTGCGTTTGACGAAAAACATAACTCCAAACTTACACCAAAGGACACCGAAACAATTCTTGGCGTTCCCCGATACACTAAGGAACTTTACCAAGGAAACGATTTAGCAGGAGTTGTAACTGGCTTGGCTTGGACCGAAGTTGGCGGAGAAATCCTGTTTGTTGAAACAAGCCTTAGCAAAGGGAAAGGTAGCTTGACAATTACTGGAAACTTGGGCGAAGTAATGAAAGAATCAGCAGTGCTGGCGTTGGAATATATTAAATCGCACGCCGACAACCTTAACTTGAGTTCAGATATATTCGAGAAGTGGAATGTTCACATCCACGTTCCCGAAGGAGCCATACCAAAGGATGGCCCATCGGCAGGTATTACCATGGTAACATCGCTTGCATCGGCACTTACACAGCGTAAGGTTCGGAAGAGCGTTGCCATGACTGGCGAAATCACTCTACGAGGAAAAGTTCTCCCTGTAGGTGGAATAAAAGAGAAAATATTAGCCGCTAAACGTGCAGGAATTACCGAAATTGTCCTTTCCGATGAGAACAAAAAAGATATCTCCGAAATTAATGCTCAATACATAAAAGGGTTGAAGTTTATTTATGTTGACAGCATTATGGAGGTGCTAAAGTACGCCCTACTCGATGAGAAAGTAGATAAACCCCTGAAATTAGAATAGATATATCATCAATAGCATTAAGGCTTAGTTCTGAGGACTAGGCCTTTTTTTCTAATAATTTTGGAGTATCGCCGTATTAAATCTATTTTTGCTCAATAAAAAATCCTTTATGTCAACTATCAAAAATACTATTAAACATCTCCCAAATGCCATCACATTGTTAAACTTGGTAGCTGGGTGCTTTTCTATTGTAGCATCGTTCGAAGGACAACTTGAGGCGGCTGGTTTGTTTATTCTAATTGCAGGAGTGCTCGATTTTCTTGACGGATTTACCGCAAGGCTTATAAAAGCCTACTCGCCTTTAGGTAAAGAATTGGACTCTCTCTCCGATGCAGTTAGCTTTGGTGTTGCCCCATCTATGATTCTTTTCCAACTGATGAAGCAAAGTCTAGGTATTCCACAGGGCGAAGGATTGCTGGATGGACACTGGTTATTGGCAATTCCATTTGTAATGGCCGCATTCTCATCGTTACGCTTAGGAATTTTCAACCTTGATGAGCGCCAAACATCATCGTTTATAGGACTTCCAACACCTGCCAACGCTTTTCTGATTGCTGGATTGGTTTTTGGATTGGATAGTACCTGGAGCGGTCTTTACAGCTCAATTACAACATCAAGCACAATAATAATTGCAATAGTAGCAATACAATCGTTCCTGCTGGTTTGTGAATTGCCAATGTTCTCGTTGAAATTAAAATCGTTAAACCCAAAATTGGCCTACAAACAATTCATCCTTATAGGCGGAGCAATTGCATTTATTGTAATATTCAGGAAAGCATCCTTATCATTCATCATTCTGTGGTATATTTTACTATCAGTAGTTTTTTACTTTGCTGATAAGATGTTTAAAAATGATAATCAATAGCCTTTATAAATGGTAAAAATGCCTTAATTTTGTCAGCATAAAACCCAACAAAGATGAAATTTCACGCAGAAATCACCGTAATGCCTTTAAAGGCTCTACTCGACCCTCAGGGAAAAGCAGTAAATGCTACTTTACACGGAATTGGATACAACGAGGTATCGAATGTTCGTATTGGAAAGCACGTTAACCTTGAAATTGAAGCCGCAACTAAAGAGGCTGCCATTGAAAAGGTTACCGATATTTGCTCTAAAGTTCTATCGAATCCTGTAATGGAGGGATTTGAAATTCACTTGACAGAAGTAAAAGACTAACTATTCACCGTTAGTTTTACCTCTAATAATTTCTGCCTGTTTCTTTATGGATTCCTTGTGAACCAACTGAAGCAGGCTTTTTACGTACTCCTCATCCAAGCCAAGTTTTTTCCCACACTCAATTCTAGACTGTAAAATGCTCTCCCATCTACGTAGTTCAAAAACCGTAACGTTCCTATTTCGCTTATACTCTCCAATTTGCTCAACCAAACGCATTCGATTTGCCAGCAACTCTATTATTTGCTGGTCAATTGAGTCAATCTTATTCCTTGTTTGTGCAAGGAAGTCAACAAAATCGTCACTCGACGATGATATATCGTGAAACGTTAAGGCATTGATTAAATCCGTAAATTCCTTGGGGGTTAATTGCTGCTTGGCATCGCTCAACGCCACAGGAGGATTGGGATGAACCTCAACCGTCAACCCATCGAACGATAAATCTAAAGCATGTTGTGCTATCTCGTGAATAAGGCCTGCAAGACCAGCAATATGACTAGGGTCGCAAATAACTGGCAGATTTGGAAAACGGCTCTTTAAATCGATAGCAAGTTCCCACTTTGGGATATTGCGTAAACGAGAGCGTTCATAAGGGTAAAAGCCCCTATGAATAGCCGCTAACTTTGTTATTCCTGCTCGGTGAAAACGCTCAATGGCTCCAATCCAGAGTTCCAAGTCGGGGGTAACAGGGTTCTTTACCAAAACGGGAATGTTGGCATCCTTTAAAACTGCAACTAACTGGTCTACAGAGAAAGGATTTGCAGTTGTACGAGCACCAACCCAAACCATATCAATTCCATACTCAATGGCCTTTTGGGCATGCAACGCCGTAGCAACCTCAGTAGTTACAAGCAAGCCAGTTTCTCGCTTAACCCTCTGTAACCATTTTAACCCAACTTCTCCTGCACCTTCAAAACTGCCTGGCCTAGAACGAGGCTTCCAAATTCCAGCCCTAAACACTTTAACCTTTCCTTCCTTGGCCAAAGCATGGGCAGTTTCCATAACCTGAATTTCACTCTCGGCACTACATGGTCCAGCAATTAGTAATGGCTGTAATAAACCATTGTACCAATCTGGTATTGGGGTAATATTTAGTAAACTATTCAAAACAATCGATTATTTGGTGTAAAGGTATATAGATTATAGTGACTTATTAGTTATACAATAAAAATTAGGAGCAACAGGCTAAAATTGCTCCTAATTATTCGGTTTAACCTTATTATTTGGTAAATGCTAATCATTAAATGTAAACATTGCGCCTTGCAAATTTAAGCATTTTCCTCGGGTTGCTTTTTTTCCCAGTGCTTAATGGTCCATACACTTAGCTTGTAGCTGATGTACATAAGCACAGGCCAACTCAGCAACCATAATATCTCCGATATATACTTCATAACATAATTATTTTAGTAAACGTGCGATTCTGACTTCATCTCTTCCTCATCTATCTGCTTAACATTGATGCTCTTCCAAGCATACCAGATGTAAGCCACAACAAACGGAATTAGCAACGACACAAAACTCATCACTGTAAGGGTAAACTTGCTCGATGAACTATTAAAAATGGTTAGCGAGTGCTGCAAATTGAATGTTGAAGGGTAATACGCAGTGTTGTTCCAACCGGCTATTAGGAGCAGTGCCAGTACTGCAAGAACCGTTCCTGCACCAGTAAACCATATCCCTTTGGTATAGTTGGATATTAAAGACTTAGCAATACCCCAAAGCACAAGCAACACGCCTACTAAGAACACTATCAGAACGACAGGCATCTGAATAAAGTTATGCAGGTACTTGTACTTGGCCATAAACACTGTTCCATCGGCTGGATTTACTGCAAAACCATCGCGCAACATCAACCAAATTGTAAAAACTAGGAATAGCACAACAAATGGTAAAGCGTTGTATAGCAGATGTTTCTTTGCACGTTCGAAAATCGCATTATGGTTAACGTGATTCATAAAGTAAAGGATTGCCAATGTCCGCGCTAAAAAGAATACCGTTAAGCCAAGTGCAAGGTTATGAAGGTTAAGGGCAGCCTCCAAACCATGCCAAGGTGTTTCCCACGATGAGATAACGGGGTTACTGGTATTGGTCAAATTCATCTTATCCACAGAAAACATTGACCCTGTAAAAAATGTTGCCACGGCTGTTCCAAGCAGAATTGTACCAAGCAAACCGTTGATGTAAAGGAAAACCTCGTAGGTTCGCTGACCCAAAAAGTTATTGGGTTTACTTCGGAACTCGTACGAAATTGCCTGAACAATAAAACAGAATAGTATGGCCATCCAAACCCAATATGCTCCGCCAAAACTAGTTGAATAGAACAACGGGAACGATGCAAAGAACGCTCCACCAAAAGTTACAAGCGTTGTGAAGGTAAACTCCCACTTACGTCCAAGTGCATTGATAAGCATTGTACGCTCCAATTCGGTTTTTCCGAGGGTGTAAATTAACGTTTGTCCGCCCTGAACAAAAAGCAGAAAAACCAACAATGCACCAAGCAGCGATATTATAAACCACCAGTAATGCTGCAAAAAGATATATGTAGTATCAACCATAGCTATTTACCTCCCTCTTTAGGTCCAATTTTAATTTGCTTGAACATTATGCGCAACTCCGCAATTAGCAGAGCGGTGAAGATTGTGAAGAAAAGGAAGAAAGTAATTTGTACTGCGCTAGAATCAATTCTGGAAACCGCCGCTACTGTTGGCAAAATATCCTGTATTACCCAAGGTTGACGACCAACCTCTGCAACAATCCAACCAGTTTGACTGGCTATGTATGCAAGCGGAATCATCAGTATTGATAAACGCAAAATCCACTTATTGATTTTAAACTGACGGAAGTAAACCAAGTAAAGTATTAGCATAAAGAAACCGATAAACAGGAATCCTAAAGCTACCATAATATGGAAACTATAGAAGGTTAGCGGAACGTTTGGGATTATGCTCTTGGGATTATTCAGATATCCATACCCAAAGTACTCAAAATTATCGTTAAGTATTGCTCTATAATATGCTACTGCTGCAGTATCGTTGGCATCTTTTGCAGCAGTGTAATCGGCAAGAGCCTTAATAGCGATTTTACCCCGCTCAATCTTCTGCTCGGCAGAAAGGGCAACCTTTTCAACACCATTTTTATCGACATAGGTGTAACCGCCCTCAACAATATCCTTTACTCCAGGTACAAAAGCATCGCCACTGCGATAGCCAAGGAACGATAACATTTTGGGAATCTGAATACGGAAAATGTATGGGTCCTTATCATCGTCGTGCTGTTTTCCGGGTGTTAAAGCGCCAACTACTACTAGCGGAGCACCCTCCTGCCCTTCGTACAACCCTTCCATGGCTGCCAGTTTCATGGGTTGTTTTTGGGCAACCTGATACGCTGAACCATCGCCAGTTAAAGCAAGAAATATTGATGTTACCAATCCAAAAACTGCCGCTACAATTATGCTTCGCTTAGCAAGCAGAATATTTCTGCCCTTAAGCAAATACCATGCGCTAACACCAATCACAAATATTGCAGCGAGCACATACCCTGAAGTTATTGTATGCAAAAATTTGTTTATAGCAACTGGTGAGAAAAGCACCTCCCAAAAATTGTGCATCTCGTTACGCGCCGTGTCAGGGTTGAAGTACATACCGGCAGGATACTGCATCCAACCATTGGCAACGAGAATCCATAATGCAGAAAGATTTGCTCCAACCGCAACCAGCCAGGTTGAAACTAAATGGAACTTCTTGCTAACCTTATTCCAGCCAAAGAACATCACTGCAATAAAGGTCGACTCCATAAAGAACGCCATAATACCCTCAATGGCCAATGGAGCTCCAAAAATATCGCCCACAAACCACGAGTAGTTGCTCCAGTTTGTACCAAACTCAAATTCCAGAATGATACCAGTTGCAACACCAATGGCAAAGTTAATTCCGAAGAGGGTCATCCAAAATTTTGTGATTCGTTTCCACTCCTCGTCGCCCGTTTTAACGTAAAGCGTTTCCATAAACGCAATAATAAAAGCTAGTCCTAGGGTTAACGGAACAAAAACCCAATGATACATTGCCGTGAGAGCAAATTGCGCCCGCGACCAGTTGACCAGCGAAAGGTCGAAGTGTTCCATAGTTTATTTTTTAGGGTTATTGGTTAACTGTTCAATAACGTAGTTGCTACGTTCTTCGTCGGTTTTAAAATTTCGTTTTAGGATATTTGGGAAGAAAAAAATCTTAAGAACTGCAAACATCACAAAGAGTTTAATTAATATAATAATCCACAGCGTTTTGCCAATGGTCATACTTTTAAAACCCTCGTAGTAGAAGCGGAAGATGCGTTTAATCATATCCATATTTTTAACTCAAACAAATTTACATTTTTATGGTTACGGAACAAACTCCGATGATAAATAACACTATTTGCCTGTTGATGTTCGTTGATTTTGCAATATTACTATCAACTAGAAACAACAACCCTTGCCCCTTGTTGTTTAGCAAATTTGATGTAGATTTGAAACTCATTTAGTTAAATAACGATGCTTAGGATTGCGGTTGATTTTGACGGAACAATTGTAGAAAATGCCTACCCTGCTATTGGCAAGCCAATGCTATTTGCCTTTGAAACTTTGCGGGAACTACAGAAACGCGGATTTGTATTGATTATGTGGACTGTTCGTGAGGGAAAATCGTTAGAGGAGGCTGTAGAGTTTTGTAGGAGTAATGGTGTAGAGTTTTATGCAGTTAACCGCAATCATCCTGAGGAAGTTATGGACAGCGAAACGCCACGTAAACTTTTAGTTGATATTTTTATTGACGATAGAAATATTGGTGGATTTGTAGGCTGGAGTAAGGTATGGGAATTGCTTTGTCCCAGTGTTCCAGACCATATTGCGGAAAAGAACCTTCTTAATCAGTATAAAAAAAAGAACTTTTTTCAAAGACTTCTTTCTAGGTAAATAAATTAAAATCGATTTAAAATGAAGACTTTAACAATCGCCATTTTTTCAATATCGTTAGTATTTGCAGGATGTTCAAATGGAAGAGGCGACCAATCGGCCGTAGCAGAAAGTAAACCAACTGAAAAACCAATTAATTTAATTCGAATTGACACACCAGTAAATGGCTCTACGCTTACAATTGGAGAAGCAATCAACCTTGAAATTAAATTAGTTGAAACCACCCTGCAACCCGACTCCATAATACTTTACATTAACAACAACAAGGTTGACAATTTGAAAGAATACAGCTATTCCATTCTAACAAAAGGATATTCACTTGGAACTGTTAGAATTAATGCGACGGCATGGAAAAATGGGCAGCGACAAACTGCTTCAACAAGTGTTTTTCTTAAATCAAACATCTCTCCTAAAAAATACACCTATAAGGTCATCAAAACATTCAACCACGACCCCAAGGCCTACACCCAAGGATTATTCTACCACAACGGATTCCTTTACGAAGGAACTGGACAAAATGGCTCATCGAGTTTGCGTAAAGTAGAACTTGAAACAGGTAAGGTAATTCAAAGTAACAACTTAGAACAGGATTATTTTGGCGAAGGTATTACATTTTTTGGTGATAAAATTTACCAACTAACCTGGACAAGCGGCATAGGATTTGTTTACGATGCCGAAACTTTTAAAAGGCTACACAGTTTTAACTACGCAACCCAAGGCTGGGGGCTTACAACTATAGGGAATGAACTTGTTATGAGCGACGGTTCCAACATCCTTTACTTTATGGAGCCAAACGGATTTAGTGAAGTGAGAAAGATGGAGGTATTTGATAATTATGGCCCGCAAAAAATGCTAAATGAGTTAGAATATATTGATGGTAAAATATGGGCAAACGTTTTTACTACTAATCGTGTTGTTATAATCGACCCGCAAAGCGGAGCAGTTGTTTCGGAAATTGACTTCACTGGAATCCTTAAAAACTCGGATAAAACGGGCAACGAAGATGTATTAAATGGTATTGCATACGACCCTAACACCAAGCGAATATTTGTTACAGGGAAAAACTGGCCCAAACTATATCAAGTTGAAATTGTTAGCAAGTAACAAGCAGAAATGATGCGTAAAGAGTCCGACTACCTTGGTTCACTAGAAATTCCCGAAGATGCCCTTTATGGAACACACTCCTTAAGAGCTCGGGAAAATTTTCCCGACAATAGTTTATTCCACAAGGAATGGTACCAGGCAATGGGATTGGTTAAGCAGGCTTGCTATATGACCTACCACGAGTTTGTTCATACGGCCAAGAATGATACAGAACTAAAACTGAAGGAGTTTAACTTTCTTCCGAACCATATCATCGAGACCCTAACATCAGTTGCTACCGAGGTTCATAACGGCGATTATTTCAACCATTTCATAGTTCCTGCTATTCAAGGAGGTGCAGGAACAAGCATAAACATGAATGTGAACGAAATTATTGCAAACGCATCGCTGCTTAAACTTGGCCATAAAGCAGGCGATTATAAAATTATAGACCCAATTGAGCACGCAAACATATTCCAATCCACTAACGATGTTGTTCCTACAGCATTAAGGATTGCAGCCGTGAGGTTACTTGTTCTCCTGGAAGAATCAATCAACAACACGCGTGCTAGATTTGAGGGTCTTGAGAAGGACCATCGGAACTCGTTACGAATTGGATACACCCAAATGCAGGCAGCTGTTCCATCATCGTACGCACAACTGTTTAGTTCATACAGCGAGGCCTTATCACGCGATTGGTGGCGGGTATCCAAATGCTTTGAACGCATTAAGATTGTAAACCTTGGAGGTGGTGCAATAGGAACAGGTGTTGGCACTCCACGCTACTTTGTTATGGAGGTTGCCAAGCATTTACAAATGCTAACAGGGTTCCCTTTCACTCGTAGTGAAAATCTTAACGATGCTACCGCAAACCTAGACTCATTTGTGGAGGTTCACGCAATTCTAAAAGCACACGCAGTAAACCTCGAAAAAATGGTTTCGGACTTAAGGTTACTAGCGTCGGACATGGCTGGCAATGCCATTTCAATACCAAAAAAGCAAGTTGGAAGTTCAATAATGCCGGGAAAGGTTAACCCCGTTATTCCTGAGTTTGTAGTTAGCGTGGCACATAAGGTTTACGCAAATGATATGATAATTTCGGGTTTGGCAGGACAAGGAATGCTAGACTTAAATGCTTACATACCTACCATAGGTCACGCATTGCTGGAATCTATAAAATTGCTTATTGCAGCAAACAATACCGTTGCTCAAAATCTAGTGAATGGCATTGAGGTTGATATTGAGAAATCCAAACAACAACTATTAAGCAATCCATCAATTACAACTGCATTGCTTCCATTTATTGGATTCAACAAGGCTGCAATTATTGCCAACGAGATGCGCCAATCCAAAATCGACATTTTTGAAGCCAACGCAAACTTAAAGTTGATTGACGAGGAAAGACTACAGGAAATTATCAAACCTGAGAATTTGCTTAAGTTAGGTTACTCGCTCCGAGAAATTTAAACTTGCATTCGCATTAAACAAGAGTCTTACAATAAATGATGCAAATAAAACTCAGCAAAACCGACAAGTATGCCGCATTAATACTCTTTGTTTTTGCGCTGATATACTGCTCAATATCGCTAGTTAATCATTACCAATTCAGAACATATGCGCTTGATTTAGGGATGTTTAATAACGCCCTATACAATTACTCAATTTTTAATAACGCAACATTCACCCTCGATGCCCAAGGCAAAACAATGCCTTTTTTGGCCACACACTTCTCCCCTATTACAATCCTTTACACTCCATTCTTTTACATTTTCGGAAGTTATACACTGCTAATTATACAAATTATTGCCGTTCTATTAGGAGGATTAGGAATTTACAAATACTCAAAGCTAAAATTCGAAGGAAACACATCACTACCATTAATTTCCGTCTTCCACTTCTTCTCAATTTGGGGCATCTACTCTGCTCTATCGTTCGACTTTCACAACAATGTTATAGGAAGCATGATGGTTCCTTGGCTTATATACTTTTTAGAAAAAAGGAATCTTAAATTATCTATTATACTACTGATTTTAATTGCAACAGCAATGGAGACAATGCCAATATGGTTATTCTTCATTCTATTAGGTTTTATGCTAAAAAATAAACGCAGTATTTACGATTATATTAAGTTCGAGATTCCTGCTGCAATTTTATGCCTGATTTATGGAATCATTATCATTTTTGTTGTGATGCCTTACCTGCAGGGAGCAGATAGCAATCATCAACTAGGCCGATACTCGGAATATGGCGATTCAGTTTTCCAAATCATCTACTCATTCATCAAAGAACCCCAACTAATTTTCAAACTTTTATTTGTAAACACAAACCCCGACTCTATTTATGACTCCGTTAAGATTGAGACTCACCTGATGATTTTGCTCTCGGGAGGAGTATTCCTATTCTTCAAACCATCGTACCTTGTTATGCTCATTCCTATTTTGGGGCAAAAATTTTTATCGGACGATTATGGTATTTGGGGCATAAACAATCAGTACTCTATAGAGTTTGTTCCTATTCTAAGCCTTGTTGTTATTGACTCATTGAAAGAAATTGGCACAAAGTGGCGAATTCCAATTGGAATTGCAGTTGCAATCATTACTCTTGGGGCTAACATTCAAACCATAGAAAGCAGAGCATCAAAGTGGTACGACTCAAAGAATACAAAATTCTACTCTAAAAGGCATTACATACCAGAGGTTGATGTTCGGAAAGTTAAAAAGGCGTTAGAATTAGTATCCAATGGAAATAGCGTTTCGGCAAGTTCTAGGCTTGCTTCGCATATAGTTTCGGTTGAAAAACTTTACCATTTCCCTTACATCAACAATGCAGAATATATTGCATTAATGAAGAATTACGGTTTCTGGCCTTTATCTAAGGAAGCCTACTTTTCGAAAATCAACGAACTAATAACTAACCAATCGTACGTGAAAATTTATGAAGATGATGATTTGATTATCCTAAAAAGTTCAACACTTCTTTCAACGAAGTAGTTTAACAAAACAATTTGTGTATTCTTATGTATCTATAAAAATGAAAGTCATTGATTACGAATTTATCATAATGAGCAAGATTAGACTCATGTTAAATTTTAATCTGAGTCATTTCAACCAAATCAACCAACGCACCACTATTCTGCCCTGTAGTTTGAATGATTTTTACCCTTATAGAGTCCTTCGTATCCAAGAAAAGGGTATCAATTACCTTAAATTTTCTCCAACCGTTAAAAGCCCAACTCATATCACATTTACTTTTTATCACTTGACCTTCTCTCACTTGTTCAAGCCAAAGATAAATTGGCTGCCCACCATATAATGATTTAACATACGCTGAAAGATTGATTATTTTGTTTCCTGCAATATTTGTCACACAACCTTCAACATAAGGTTCAAAATCAACATCTTTGCCACCGCTTAGACTCAATGAAAAATTTCCGCCATTGGGGGGAACATCTGAGGAAAATAAATCAGGATAAGTTATATAATCATACCCAATCGTCCAACACTCAAGACTTCCTTGTCCATTAATTTCAAAACTAGGGTTACAGATAAGATTAGGATAAGTATTTACATCCTCTTTTTTACAAGAAAAAAGGAAAGTAACTACAATTAAAATTTTCAATGGGGTATATTTCATAGTTTCAAATTACAAAACACTCTTAAACACCTTATAAGTTTCGGAATTCCTCCAATGAACTAGTTAGTATAATAAAAACAATATAAATAAAACACTCTTAACCAAGTGAGCCATTATTAATCAAACTACTATAAAACTACAAAAAAATCTTGTAATTGGCAATAATCCTTCTGGCAAACAGCGAACGGTACCAGCCTATACTTCCAAACTATTTTATAAGTAGGGACGAAGAATTAAGTCAAATACTAAATCCTATTTGGAGTAATCCAACATTAAAAGAGGTTGAAAAACATGGGGGCTCATTCTGGCTAAGAATAGAGTAATAGCAATAAAAAACCCTGTCAGAGTTTCGAAACTCTAACAGGGTTATATAGTATCATAAACTAGAATCCCATTCCAAATTTATTCCAGTAGAATGTTTCCAACTCTTTCCAGCGCAAAATGGTTGCACCAGTAAAGTCCTTGGTGTAATGGGTTAGCAGTTTCTTGGCCTCATCAACCTTTCCTGCTTTAATCAATGCATCAACCTGTTGTTCAAGCATTTTTGACTCCATTTCAACTTTTTGCTCAAAGTATTTCACCTCGCCAATCATATCATCCTTTGTTTCTTGCCAAGCCAAAGTTGCTAACTTGTTGGCTTTGCGATACTGCCATAGCAAGGCATCATCCCTGTACCGTTTCTGTCCACAATAGTTAAAGTAATCGGGTAGTTCAGTAATTCCTGAGAAGATTGGAATACGGGGACTTTGTCCAGGATTATCTACTGAAAACCAAGCAAGTCCTCCAATCTCATCGGGCAACCAATCTCTTAACTGAACAATATGTGAGTACGAGCACCACGACACAGCCACAGTGCGCTGAAAATTAATTGTACCATCCTTTAGGAAATTCAGCATATTGCGCTCGTGCCCTGTTAACCAGGGATGTGCAATTGGAGAAAGAACTGTATCCTGACTGATAACCTCGCGTTTATCGTTGTACTTTTTGAGGACATACTTCATGTTCTGGGTCATATCGTACTTTGTACCCTCATAAGTTTCGCGGTAAAGAGCCAATACATCGTAAACAGACACCTTTTTATCAGGCTTAACAGAGAAGGGCAACTCTTCCATCTCCATGCTTAAGTTTTGCGAAGGAGCCAATGTGTTTAGTATAAAAAATTCACGAATCATATAGGGTTTCTTCACATTACCGTATGCTTTCCAAAACTTAAATGGCTCATTTCCATCCCAAAGGTTCAGTTTTTTTGCAACCTCAAAAACGTTCTCCGAAGCCATAAAATGCTCTTTATCCTTTAGGTTGATTGTAGATATCCTGGCGATATTAGCTGAAACACCAACATGGTCGTCAGGAACACGCTGAGCAGCCCAAACACCACCAATTTTATCGGGGCCTTCGCCAAAAATCTCCATTTGCCAAACCTCTTTTTTATCGGCAATGGTAATACACTCGCCCCAATCGCCATAACCGTAATCCTTAATTAACTTTCCAATAAGTTGAATGGCATCGCGGGCAGTAGAGCAACGCTGAAGCGCAATTCGCTGCAACTCCTCAATAAGAAACATCCCCTTTTCATTAACCAAAATTTTAGCACCAGTAATGGTAGTTTCACCCATTGCCAATTGCTTCTCGTTCAAAAAAGGATAAGCGGTATTAAAGAATGTGAAGGTTTCCTTTGCCTGTGGAATCTCCCCTACTTTTGTAACATTCTGCAAATCCCACTTCGATTCGGTTTTAAGCAAGCCTTTATAGATAGATGTAATAGTATCGTTCTTAAACTTTTGACCCTTTTCAATTGTCATCCAAGTGCGATATTTACCATCGCAGGTATGGCTGGTAATTACAGAACCGTCGGCTGATGCTTTCTTTCCAACAAGAATACTGGTACAGGTTTCGCCAAAATAGGGGTCGTTAACCTGGTCGAATATGCTTTGGGCAAAAGAGCCCTGATAAAGCAGTAAAAATGTGAATAACGTTGTAACCAATTTACTCATATACGGGTTGTTTTTAGGTTTCTGATTTAGTTAGATAATTTCAAAACTAATAAGATTAATCAGATTTTAAATAATTTATCGCTACTGTCCGATAAAACTCAATAGACACTACGCTATCGTTCAGCATGACAACGGCCAATTACAAATGAAAAATCTAACGCTAAATTAAATTTTGTTAAAAATTCAAATTGCGTAACCAACATATAAAAAGGTACGTATATTTGCAAACCGAACGGTCGGTTTTTGGTGTCAAAATCAATAAAAATGAAAGAAACAAAAGACATAATCCTGCACACTGCTTACAGTATGTTCCTGAATAACAACTATGAAGCAGTTACAATTAACAGCATAATAAAAGCGGCAGGCATTACTAAAGGGGGAATTTACCATTATTACGCCAGCAAGGAAGAACTTTTTAAGGCAGTTGTAGATAATTTTTTAATTGAAAACAGAACATCAATACACATTGAATACTCTAGTCTTAAAGAGTTTATTGATAATAGTATTAATAAAGTGAAGGAAAAAATTCACCTTAAATCTAATAGCAACGATATAGACCTAAGCTCACCAGCTCAGCACATATCACTGTTTATGGCCGCTTTCAAATACTATCCAAACTTTTCGGAAATTGGACGCAAATTTTACAATGAGGAGCAAAGTATTTGGGTTGATGCAATTGAACTAGCCAAAAAGAATGGTGAGGTTTCAAACAAGGTTAACGCTGAAATAATGGCAATGAACTTTATGGCCATTGGGACAAGTATCGTAACAAACACAATGCTAGGAGGCTCAATTGACTATGCCTTAGAAATGCACTCTAAGCAACTACTTGAGCTATACCAAAGTATCAAAGTTTAAAACATAAAAAGGCACTAGCCTTTTTTTAAAGCACAAGAACATACCGACTGGTCGGTTTTTAAATAAAGTAAAGAACAAATAATTTGATAATATGAAAATAAAAGTTTTAAGTTTTTTTTCAGTTTTAGGACTTACCCTGTTTTGTTTTGATGCAAGCGCGCAAACAACACTTACAAGTCTTGTTAACTATGCACTTGAGCATAGCAGAGACATTAAAAAATCGGAACTTCAACGCAAAGAGGCAGATTACATGCGTAAAGAAGCCATTGGCTATGGCCTACCACAGGTGGAAGCATCAGGAAGTTACAGTAAAATGAAGCTACCAGACATTGGAATATCCGATTCGGCATCTATCAAAATTGGAGGTTTTCTGGATATGATGATTAACGACGGCGTAAGTGCTGATGTTAGACAGAATATTAAGGACCAATTAACTGGAATGATTGACCAGCTTGGCAGTATAGATGCACTTTACACTGCTAGTGCAGGAGTTCAAGTTACTCAACTTATTTATAGCCAATCGTACTGGGTAGGGCTAAAAACCAGCAAAAAAGCACAGGAGCTATACTCAATCTTAAAAACAAAAAGCGAGGAAGATATTATTGCAGAGGTGGCATCGGGATACTATCAAGCTGGCTCGCTAATACTTCAACTTCAAACAGTTGATAAATCTATAAACAACCTCAAAGAGATTCACCGAATTGCAGAGCTAAGCTATAAAAACGATTTTATTAAAGAGAGTCAGGTTAACCGCTTAAAGGTTTCCATAGCAAATCTTGAGGTAACCCGCCAAACTATTCAGAATGGAGTAAATATTCAGTTAAACTACCTAAAAGCCTTAGCAGGAATGCCTAGCGACAGTTTGATTGCTATTGATACACTCAACTTAGTAAACGATTTTATTAGTAATAATAACGCCAATAACTTTAGTGTTGATAATGTTCCCGCCTACCAAGCGCTACTTAAGCAGAACGAAATTTACGGACAACAAGTAAAACTATCAAAGGCAAAGTTCTACCCCACCATCGCAGCCTTCGGGAAGTTAAGCTACTCATCGTACAACACCGAGGCCAAAATTAACGATTGGAGCAACTCTACAACCTTTGGGCTAAGCCTTACTATGCCAATATTTAGTTCGGGTGTTAACTACCACAAAGTAAAACAAACTCAAATTAAACAACTGCAATTGAAAGAGGATATTCTGAAAACAAAAGATTTACTGGAGGTAAGCTACAACAATGCTTTCTTAGAATATCAAACATCGCAGGGTATGCTTGCTCCACAAAAAGAAAATAAAGAATTGGCACTAAAAGTTTACAACCAAACGGCATCGCTATATAAGGAAGGCATGGCATCGCTTGCCGATTTGCTAAACGTCAACTCCGAATTTCTGCAAGCCGACAACTCGTACAACCAACAAATCCTAAAGTGTAAAACAGCAGAAATTAAAATGCTTCAAGCATCCGGCAATTTAAAATCGATGCTTAAATAACACAATTTCAGAACTCATAAAGAATAAAAATATGACAATCAAAAAATCACACGTATTCGCATTTACAGCGGTAATTATTGTTGCAGTTTTAATAGTATGGAAACTAGCCGACAACAAAAAAGAATTCCAAAACAATATTGCATACGCTCAACGAAAAGTTGAAAGCATTCCTGTGGCAGTTGAACCTGTAACAAAGGGAATTCTTTCGGAAAATGTTGTTGCAACTGGTACACTTGAGGCATCGGATGTACTTACTGTAGTATCGGAAACTCAAGGAAAAATCATCAAAATATATAAGGAAAAAGGGGATAAGGTTGTATCGGGCGATATAATCGCAAAGGTTGACGACGAGGTTATTGCAGCAAATGTTCTTACGGCTGAAGCCAACTACTCACAATTCGAGAGAGATGTTGAAAGGTTAACCCGCCTTTCCGAGGAAAATGCTGTAACAAAACGCGATTTAGAACAAGCAACAATTGGACTAAAAAAGGCTAAAGCCGACCTTATTACTGCTAAAAAAGCGCTAAGTAACACAAGCATCAAAACACCAATTGCTGGCTACATCAACAACGATTTTATAACTGAGGGTCAACTGGTAAGTGGAGGCACCCAAATTTGTGAGGTTGTAAACAACAACAAGCTTAAACTAAACATCAAAATAACTGAGCAAGAGGTTTATAAAATATCAATTGGTCAAGCCGTAGAGGTAAATCTAAGCGTTTTCCCTGGACAGAAATTTACTGGTAAAATTACTGCAATAGCCGAAAAAGCTGATGCCGCTATGAAGTTTAATGTTGAAATAACCTTAAATAATGACGCAACACACCTGAAAAGTGGACTATACGCCGAAGCCACATTACCAGTTAAAAACAGCGAAACTCTTTTGATAAATAAAGCAAGTATTGTTGGTAGCATGCTTAACCCAGTTGTTTTTGTGGTTGAGAATGGAAAAGCCGTAAAGCGTCAACTTGTAACTGGACAGAGCAACAACAACCAAATTTCAGTTATAAATGGTTTAACCGAAGGTGAACAGGTTATTGTTAGCGGACAATTGAACCTAAAGGATGGCGATGATGTAAAAATCATTGAGAAAAAGTAATGCATTTTTCAAGAAAGTAATCTGAGATAAAATGAAATTAACAGAGATATCAATAAAACGCACAACAATTCCTGTTGTACTATTTATTATCCTTGCTCTTGGTGGCATATACAGCTACACCCTGCTGAACAAGGAGCTTATGCCCTCAATGGATATTCCTATAAATGCTGTAATGACTGTTTACCCTGGCGCAGCACCATCGGAAGTAGAAACAGCTCTGACAGAAAAAATTGAGGAAGCGGTTTCATCACTAGAAGGAATCGACAAGATTAATGCTTACTCATTTGAAAGCATGTCGGTTGTGGTTATTTACTTCAACGATGGCATTGATGTAGATTTATCGTTACAGGAGTGCGAACGTAAGGTTAATGCCATTAAGAATAACCTTCCTGCAAACAGCAAAGACCCACAGTTCATGAAGTTCGATATGGGTATGCTACCCGTTATGGATATTGCAGCAGAATCGAATATCCCTGAGAAAGAGTTCTACGACCTTATAGATAAAGACATTAAAACTAAAATTGCTCAAATAAAGGGTATTGCTCAGGTTAATATTGTTGGAGGTAATCAGCGCGAAATTGAGGTTAAAGCCAATGCACAAAAGTTGGAACAGTACGGTATATCGTTACTTCAGCTTAAAACGATGATTGAGGCGGCCAACGTCGATTTCCCAACAGGAAAAATAAAGGACGACGAGAGCAAAACAATTATACGTATTGCCGGCAAATTCGAGAATCTAGATGAAATCAGAAACTTAGTTATTGGAGCAACCCGCGAGGGCACCTCAATTAAGGTTAGCGATGTGGCAACAGTTGTGGATGGAACGAGAAAGTCGGCTAAACTAGCCCGCATTAACGGACAGCCTGCTATTGGAATAAGCATACTTAAGCAGACCGATGGTAACGCTGTGGAAATTAGCAAGGAGGTTAAAGCAACGCTGGCTGATTTTGAAAAGCAGTACGCCGATAAAAATCTAAAATTCACAGTTGCAAACGACCTATCCGACTTCACACAAGATGCCATTGATGGAGTTATGCTTGACCTTGTTTTTGCAATAATCCTGGTGTCTGTAACAATGCTACTATTCCTTCACACCTTCCGTAACCTAATATTTATCTTTGTATCAATTCCAACTTCAATTGTATCAACATTCACCTTCTTTTGGCTATTCGGATTCTCTTTAAACATCATGACATTACTTGCAATGTCCATTGTTGTTGGGGTTATTGTGGACGATGCCATTGTGGTACTCGAGAACACATACCGTCACCTCGAAATGGGAAAATCGCGCTGGAAGGCATCAATTGAATCAGTTAAAGAGATTGGACTAACTGTAACATCTATCACCATAGTTCTTATAGCCGTGTTCTTGCCAATTGGTTTAACGTCGGGGATGACGGGGCAGATACTTCGCTCATTCTCACTGGTTATTGTTATTTCAATTCTGATAAGTCTTTTGGTATCGTTCACCCTGGTCCCACTACTTACATCGCGTTTTGGAAAACTAAAGGAGTGGGACGAAAAACGGCCCTTTGATAAATTTTTACTTTGGTTCGAGAAATTTGTAACAGCATTTAAAGACTTTATCATGTCGGCTCTAAACTGGGCTCTAGGACACAAACTAGTTACAATGATTAGTGCTACAGTATTACTTTTTGGCTCGTTCTACCTAGTTGGTGGTGGTTTTATACAAACCGAGATGATGGACCAAGGCGACCGTGGCGAGTTTATCATCACCATGGAACTAGACAGGTCGGCTACCCTTGAGCAAACAAACAGTTTCTGCTTAGGCGTGGAGAAAAAGATGCTTGAGTTCTCTGAAATTGCACACGTATACACCAAAGTTGGTTCAAAAGGTGGAAGTATGGCAATTGCCGAAACACCATACGGAGCAGAGTTTAGCGTTAAGCTTGTACCAAAGGGAGAACGGGAGTTAAGCGCTAAACTGTTTGGCAAGAAACTTCAAAATGAATTAACCGAAACGTTTGTTGGGCCTAAATTCAAAGTGACAGAGGTAAGTATGGTGGGAAGTACCTCAACCCCTATAGAAATCTACGTACGAAGCAATAACTTTGAGGAAGCTAAAGCCTACGGACAAATAGTTGCCGATGAGTTAAGAAGCATTGAGGGCACGGTAGACATTGAATCATCAGTGGAGGCTGGCGACAGGGAAATTGTAGTTCGATTCGACCGCGAAAAACTGGCGAAACTTGGACTTACCATTGGCGAAATTGGCCAACAGATGTATATTGCCTACGAAGGTAACCGCGACTTAAAGTATCGCGATGGAAGCAACGAGTACGACCTATACATCTCACTCGACGAATTTGACAGAAAAAGCAAATCCGATGTAGAGAACATTGCCTTTAGCAACCGTTCAGGACAAACCATAAAGCTATCGCAAGTAGCAACAATCACCGAAGGAGAAAGTCCTTCAACGCTTACACGATACAATAAACTACCTGCGGTTAAAATCACAGGAAACACTATTGGAAAAACCATTGGAACTGTTGGAAGCGAAATTCAGGAAAAGCTTGCAAAAACAGATAAACCTGCAAGCGTTGATGTGGTTTATGCTGGAAGCATGGAACAACAAAGCAAATCGTTTGCAAGTCTTGGAATAGCATTGTTGGCCTCAATTATCTTTATGTACCTAATAATGGTTGCACTTTACGACAGCTATATCTATCCACTGGTGGTAATGCTATCGCTTCCACTGTCCATAATTGGCGCACTTCTAGCATTGGCATTAGCAGGGAATTCGTTAAGTATTTTCTCAATTATGGGTGTCATAATGCTTATGGGGTTGGTTGCAAAGAATGCAATTCTGGTTGTAGACTTTGCTAATAACCAACAAAAGGAAGGTAAACACCCTATAAAAGCTATTATCGAAGCAACATCCGTACGTTTTAGACCAATTTTAATGACTAACCTAGCATTAATTGTTGGACTACTACCAATTGCTCTTGGCTCTGGTGCAGGTGCAGAGTGGAAGAATGGATTGGGTTGGGTACTTATAGGAGGATTAACCAGTTCAATGTTCCTATCAATGATTATTGTTCCTGTACTATATATTTTACTCGATAAACTTGTAAAAAAAACACCCAAGGATAGCACGCACTCAGAACTGGTTAATGCGAATGTACTTATCTCAGAAAACTAAACGCATCATAAAGTGATTGTTCATCAAAAGGCAACCATACTCAATAAACTCTGTCAGTATTCAAAACCCTGACAGAGTTTGGAATCCTTTTACAAAAATGAAAAAAGAAATCTACATTAACCCTGCATTCAAACACCTATCCGCGGCTATAAATAGCATCTCGGAAAACTTTGAAAACAAAGGAGAACTAACCCACACTGGCCGAAACCAAGTTAGGGTAATAGATGTAAATGGTTTTAAAATGGTGGCTAAATACTTTAAAAGGATAACTTTAGCCAACAGGTATATATACGCTACTATTCGAAAATCAAAAGCGCAACGGTCGTTTGAGAACTCTGTTTATCTTTTAAGCAGAGGGATAAACACCCCCGAACCAATTGCATATATTAATTTATACAAGTTCGGAATGCTTTATAAGTGTTACTACATTAGCGTTTACACAGATTTTAAGCCATTAACAGAAATTTTTGAACAAACAATACCCGAATCGGAAGGCGCGCTAAAAGCATTCGCCAAATTCACCTTCAAACTACACCGCTCGGGCATTGCGCACAACGATTATACTGTTAACAACATTCTGTACACCCAAGAGAATGACAAATATAAATTCTCGCTAATCGACAATAATAGGATGACTTTCCGAAAGTATTCCTACACAAGAGGTATAAAAGATTTGGAGCGGCTAAAAATACCTGTGGATAAAATGGGAATAATTGCGGCGGAGTATGCTAAAGAGGCAAATACAAGCGATATAAGAACCCTTAACGCTATGCTTTTTTTTAGAATTAGGTATCTGTTTAAAGGGCGATTAAGGGGGTGGGTAAAAGCATTCTTATCACTTTAGCAAAAGGAAAGAGTCTATAGCAAGGCTATAGACTCTTTCTATATTAATGTAATAATGTTCTATTGAAAAACGGTAACATCATCAATGCGATATGCAGTGGTTTGTGTACCACTACCTGTATACTTAAATGCAATGTATACATCACCAGAGAAAGCAGAGAGGTCAACTTTACCAGACTTAACCCATTTGTTTGTACCATCGGCCTGAGTCACGATTACAGCTTCAGTCAACTCGGTCATAGTAGCATTCCACGGACTTGAACCATCATAATTAGTTAAAATATATGCTTTAAGAGTTGAATTTGCCCAAAAGTTATACTGCGATTCAAACATTAAATAGTAGGTAACCCCTGCTGGAATTGTAACTTTAGGCGAAACCAACCACGCAATATTACTAGCCTCTCCGGATTGATATGGATTCATCTCGGCATAGGTATCGCCACTATACTGCTTAGCATTCCAAACCCTTGTACCAGCCTCGGCAATGGTTTGCCAGCCTCCCACTGAGATTGGAGAATTCACTGTTGCTGTAGTAAAATCCTGCGAAAGAGCTTTCAGAACTCTAGGCCCATTCATTTGCACATCAGTTACTTTTTGTAGGTACAACTGATAGTAGCTAGTGCTACCAACTGAATACTTTCCAAGCAAAGCCTTTACCGTCCCTCTACCGGAAGGTAATATACTAGTAGCAAAAGTTGAACGGTTACTATTACGAACAACAATCTTATTGAAATCACCATCCTCAACGCTTCTATCTGTAGTAGCGCTAGTTTCTGAGTAACCACGGCCAACTTCTCCATCCAAGAATTGAACTCCTGAAAGTAAAATAACTTTACCCAACATAGAGTCGTTAATCTCTGGTATAGTTGTTTCAAGTGGAGCAATTGGTTCGCCAGAGCCAGTAATATAGATACTTTTATAAAACAAATCAGGAGCAAGGTTTCCTAAATATGAACCATCTAGTCCTCCTAATTTAGTTACACCATATGACTTTCCAATATATAAACCAGAGCAATTAACTGTAACCATAGTCCCCACAGGGAAATCGGCATAAAGCATTGTTGTATAAATCTTATACTCAATTGCTCCTGTTTCGTCTTGAATGCAAAGCGACTGATATATATTACCATTCTCATCGTTAGCAACTACCATACCTTGAATTACAAACTCACCAGTAATTTGTACTGGACTTGAGCCTGTATTATAAGCCTTCAATTGAGCAATTGTTTTATTGGCTACCGGTGCAGCAGTTCCAAAACGGGGATCAGTAAAATTTATATCGTTTAAATCGCGAATATAAAACTGGCGGGTTGTTCCATAAGTACTAAGCACACCAGTAATAGAGCCACTACCACTTGGCAACATTTCGTTTTTAAACTTGGCGTAACCACTATTACGTAGGGCAATTTGGTTGCCATACTTATCTATAACAATTCTATTGGTGGTTTCTCCATCTATGCTGAAGGGTAGTCCTGGATTCCAAAACTGAACGCTATCTATTGTAACAAGTTTGGAAACATGAGCATCGGTAATCTCATTAATCTTTAACTTAAGAGGCTCAAGATTCACCTTACGACCAGAGAGCTGAATACATTTATTAACATCACCCGGAAGGAGTTTATCTACCTTAATAATATTGTTACCATTATACACATCAGTTATTGCTAGCCCAAGTTGGTAAACGCCATTGTACTTATCCAACGCTAAATCGTTGGCCCGCACAAGCACCTTTTGTCCAGCTTTTAAGTTATACTTTAAGTATATCTCCGAGGAGTTAATTTTAAACTCAATACCGCCAGTTTCGTCCATTATGGTTACTGTCTCGTAGAAATTGCTTGCCGAATCCGATGAAATAACGTATCCCTCAAAAACAATAGAGGAATCAACTCCACCTTGAGCGATAATTGCATCCCAAAAAGCAGCATTGGCAAGTTTCTTAACAACACCAGCCTTATCTACATACAATGCATTTAACTGAGCAATTGTAACTGTTTTATTCCAAGTGGCTACATTCTCAAGAGGAGGTGTAGTGTCAAAATCCTCTTTTACGCATCCTGAGGGAATAAAAAATATTCCAAAAAAAACCACTGCTGAAAAAAGGGTTAATATTCTCTTTATCATGTTATATTCCTCCTTAGTTTAGATTTGAAAACGAGGTTGATCAAACTTCACATCAGCCAAATCTCTAATTATTAACTGATAAGTCCTATTGTAGTACGTTAAAATACCCACAATTGTTCCTTGTTTTGTATTAATTGTTGTTCCAGAAAAACGCGCATAGCCACTCGTTCTTAATACAATAGTACTAGTAAAAGACTGTATTTGTGATTTTAATTCGTGATTTAAGGTTACCTTATTAACCGCATCGGCATATGTATAGGTTAATCCAGTAACCAATGAAAGGGTGTCCTTTATCTGAACATTATCAAACTGAACCAAGCGACCAATATTTGCAGGATTCAACAAAGTTGGAGTCATAACAATTGGAGTAACCTCCTCAATATTTTTACCTTTTTTAAAGACGTGTTTCTTAATGATAACATCGCCCTCTAGGCTGCTAATTTCAATTACACCATTATTGCTGTAACTGGAACCCAACTGAATTTGTCCACCATAATCGCCAAGGTGTAAACCGTTACAGTAAACAACCACTTTTTGACCAAGCTTATAGTCGTTATAAAGGGTTGTTTTATTTAACTTGATTTCGATACCGGCAGTACCATCTTCAATAAATAAACTCTTATAGATATTTCCCTCCTTATCGCTGGAAATAATACGGCCTTCAATTAACACAGAATCGCGTCCTGCAAAAGTGGTGCTGGTAATTTTATACAATTCGCCAGGGTATATGCCTTTTAACTCAGCAATAGTAGTATTAGCCTCAAGCGTTGTAGAATCAATCCTAGGCTCAATATCGTCGTAGGAAAAATCAACACAGCTAGGCATTGCAAGCATAAAAGCAATTGCTGCAATTGCACCTGCAATAATATATTTTAACTTCTTCATATCTATTATTCTCATTTGTGTATCAATTAAAATCTTAAACCAAGTATTAGGTAATAGGTTCGTCCGTATGCGTAGAAGTAACGAGGAGGGAATTTATTTGCAACCTCGTTAGAAACAGTATACCTTAACTGCTCATATCCACCAGTCTGAAACTCGGTATTATCTAACACATTAGCAACTTGGAAGTTTAGGTTAATATAGTAATTATTTATTCTCCACGATTTTCCAATGTTAGCATCAACAAGGAATGCAGAAGGTACGTTTGACTGTTTTGTAATAGCTTCTCTAGCAGGGTCGTCAGGTTCAAGGCCTGCAAGCACCTCTGCTGTACGACGTTCTGGAGCAAAGTCGATATAAATATCATCATAATAGCTAACCGATGCTCCAAGGAACCAATACTTTGGCGATGCATATCTAAATCCAAACATCGCGGCAGTTTGAGGAGTACTTGGAATATAGAAATTTTTAATATAGATAGTTCTGTTTGCAGCAACCACTGTTCCAAAATTATCCTTAGTAATAGTAACGTTTGGTCTTGAAGTATACTGATAAGTACCCAATGCTGCCGCAGCATTCAATGTAATTGCAGGAGTTAACTTATACTCAGCACCAATTTCCAAGCCCTTATGAACCTTATCGATACCCTTCATGGTATAATTCACAAAGGAATTTTCACTTTCCAAGTAAAACGATTTTTGTTCTGTTTGGTCCATAAACATTGTGTAGTAAGCGCTTATGCGCGCTTTTATATAAGGTGTACGAAGATTATAGTTCAAATCGGCACTCGCAATTTTCTCACTAGTAAGCTCCGGAATAACAAAGTTAGAAGTCCTTGGTGAAATGAATGAATTCCTGAAGAAAGGTGCTCTGGTCAAGTAAGCAACATTAGCATCAAGGTAGTTACGACCCGAAATTTTCCATGTTGCACCACCCTTTACACCATAATTATCGAAACGTTGTTTTTTTGAATCCCCTTTAGAATCATTAGGGAATCGACCATTTTTCATATCACCGGTTCTCCAAAATTCAGTGTAAGTTGCATTTGCTCCAAAATAGTATTCAAACCTATTCTGAACATAATTGGCTACAGCCCACAAACCAGCATTATTAACATTGGCGGTATAATCATAGCCAAAAACATCGCCTTCTTTCACCATTCGATTTGGATTGTCCACATCGTTTTGAGATTCACCTGAACCTATATATGTATCCCTCTCAATAAACTGATCCACATCCAACCAAAAATCTGCTCCAAGTAAATCGCTTATCTCCTTGTAGTTTCTCCCTTTGTACATTGAAGCCTCAATTCCTCCATTCAGTTTAAGATTTGGCATAATGCTCCAATTCGCAACGGATGAAAAAGAGAGTTGACGGGAATCTGTAATACGATTTTCAAGAATATATTTTGATCTCAACAAGCCTGAAGTGTCTACACTGTTATAGTTAGTTTGGTACATATAATCCCAATCCAACTGGCGAACAGAAGCGTCGGTTCTGAAAGCATTTGTAATCTCCTCAACTACTGAAGGGTCTGAAGTGTCCCAGTAGGAGGGAAGTTTGCGGTAATAGTCGGGACGAGGATCCTGAGCATCGTACCAGTTTAGCGCAGTAGTTTGGTATGTTCCAAAGGTATATCCTAGAGTAGATGTCAACTTCAAATCCTCGTTAACATTCCAAAAATGGTTAAAAATAAATGTGGGCTCCTGCTGGAAACGAACCTTAGCGTTACGTTTCTCACCATTTTGGTAACCCCAGTTAGGATTGTAATAATTTGTACCAGCTAAATCGTTAGCCTCATCGGTTGCAACACCCTGCATACCTCTTTTAGTAGGTGCATTAAATGTTGTGAAAGCTACAGAATGGCGACTATTAAATTTCTTCTCAATTCCCACAAAGTATGCCCAACCATCATAGTTAGTACCCTCTACGTAACCCTCTTCAGCCCAACGACGCGAGCCGCTAATAGTAAACGCTGTTCCATTCTCCATTAAACCTGTTGAATGGGTAAACATTAAACGATTGGTATAGGTACGGTTAGTTGAAGCATAAGACACACGGGTACCCTTACGTTGCAGTGAAGCTCTTGAGTTAATATTGGTTGCACCGCCTAACCCTCCAAACGAAAATTCTGTTGGTGACAGGCCATTCACAGACTCTTTGTTACGTGTAACATCGTTTAATCCACCCCATGAACTCCAACCAGCGAATCCACTCTCAGGATCGTTAACAGGAATACCGTTCATGTAAAGTAATGAATAATCTGAATCGTAACCACGCACCTGAAAGCGAGCGGAACTAAATGTATAGGACACGGCATTGTTAAAAGCATCCTGAGTTGACTGTAAAAGCCCTGCCACAGCCTGATTACTTCCCTCAGACTCTAAATCATCGGTAGAGATAGTAACTTCACTTAACGAAAGTGATTGACCTTCATCTACCTGAGCTCTACGAATTGATACATCGGGCAACTTACCAGCTTCCGACACTTCAAACTCCAACTCGAACGACTGATAGCCTTGCGAAACAAATACAAAAACGTATTTACCTGCAGGTACAGTTAATGTGTACTCTCCGTTCTTATCGGTTGTTGCAGAAATGTTACTTCCCACAACCTTAACAGAAACACCCAACAATGGATTGCTTGTGTCAGTATCCCTAACACTTCCACTAAGGGTTACTTGTGCATTCACATTAGCAACACCTATTATTAATGTTGCTAAAAGCGTTAACAAAAAACTCCTCATTTACAGTTTATTTATTGATTAATTTATTCTTCAATTATGATGATACGATACACCAAATTTAAAGATGCAAAAAAATAACTTTTTTACTAATTATTATCAATTTTGATGTCTTTTTTTACGGATATAACTATCTTTGCTCGGTTGTTTATCCTAAGAACTTTTAAATATGTATAGATTATTTCTAAAGAATTCGTTGCTGCTCATAGCCTTGACGCTAATTTGCGGTGCAAATGTAGCACAAGATAAGAAGTTGTACAAAGTTAGCTGTATTGGTTTTTACAACTTAGAGAATCTTTTTGATACCATACCAGGACCTAATGATACTGAATTTACTCCCGAGGGGATTAATCAGTTCACCTCCTCGCGCTACTGGCATAAAATGAACAACATGGCCGATGTTATATCACAAATAGGCAATGAAATGTTCCCTGGTGGTCCAGTAATTCTTGGTGTATGCGAAATTGAGAACAGAACTGTACTTGAAGATTTAACCAAGAACACTAAGCTTAAGGAATCAAAGTATGATATTGTTCATTACGATTCTCCTGATGCCAGAGGAGTTGACGTTGGGTTAATATACCGCCCAGATTTTTTTACTGTTACATCATCGCGCTCTGCCCGCTTAACTATGCCTGATAACCCAAATTTTAAGTCGCGCGATCAACTTGTGGTTACCGGATTGCTCGATGGTGAACAAATACACATTATTGTAGGGCACTGGCCTTCGCGTAGAGGTGGCGAGAAAAGGAGCCTCCCATTCAGGGTTGCTGCTGCAAAATTAACAAAATCGATCGTTGACTCAATTCAGCAAACCGAGCCCAATGCTAAAATTGTAATTATGGGCGACTTAAATGATGACCCCGATAGCAAAAGTATAGTTGGCACACTCGGCGCAAAAAGAGGCTCAAAAAATTTAAAGCAAGGGGAGCTTTTCAACACAATGTTCGATCTTTACAAAAGTGGCATTGGCTCGTTGGCATATCAGGATTCATGGAATCTTTTCGATAACCTTATTATATCTCAACCTTTAGTGAACGAGGATAAAACAAATTGGGTTTTCTTTAAATCAAAGGTGTTCAACAAACCTTTCCTACAACAATCTAGCGGTCAGTTTGCTGGTTATCCTTTCCGCACATATGTTGGCAATAATTTTACGGGTGGTTACTCCGACCACTTCCCTGTTTACTTATTCCTAATAAAGGAGAAGAAATAGAAAAATATTCCAAAAAAGAAAAGGACACAGCAATTTGTGTCCTTTTTCTTTTGCTAAGTTTCGCCAACTAATCTTTTTCTTTATCGTAAAGCATACTTGTTGCGTAAACCTTTACCCTTTCCAAATCCTCAGGGGTATCAACCGCCAGTGTCTCTAAATTGGTTTCAAAGACTTTTATTTTATATCCGTTTTCAATCCACCGAAGTTGCTCTAGCGATTCCGCTAACTCAAGCGAAGACTGTGGAAGTTTTGTAATTTCCCTTAGTACATCTGCTCTATAGGCATAAAGCCCAATATGCTTATAGTATTTACGATTATACTTCCAATCCTCACGCTCCTTACCTCTTATGAAAGGGATTGCTGCTCGGCTAAAATAAATAGCCTCATTTTGAGTATTGAAAATTACCTTAGGCGAGTTTGGATTAAAAATATCTTCGCTTGCGCAAAATGCCTTAACCAGTGTTGCAATCTGAACCGTATCATCAGTAAAACATCCCGAAACATTCATTAACTGTTGAGCTTGAATAAAGGGCTCATCACCCTGGATATTTACCACAACATCAAACTTAATTGAAGTTAAAGTAGTCACTTTTTCTAATGCTTCGGCGCATCTATCGGTGCCACTCTGATGTTTGTCAGAGGTCATCACAACCCTTCCACCAAAGGATTCCACAGCCTTGGCAATCCTTTCGTCATCGGTAGCCACATAAGTGTAATCAAAAACTTCAGAAGCCCTTTGATAAACCCATTGAATCATTGGCTTGTCGGCAATTAAGGCCAAAGGTTTACCAGGGAAACGAGTCGAAGCATATCGTGCTGGAATTAGTCCTAATATTTTCATACCATAAATTATGCATTTTCAATTACAAATTTAGTATCAAACTTTCAATTGCATACTATGTATAAGTTTATTTTAAAAACGGCAATCCTAAATGCGGCAATATTGTCAGTTCCATTCTTTGAATATCAAGAAAAACTCTCTGTAACTAGCAATAAGCAACAAACTGTTTTATGAAATTTAACTATTTCTAATTTTAGGAAATAATTAAAAAATGTAATTTTGTCAGTTACATTGAATACAAACAGCCCCTATTTTAAAATGGAACTGCAAAGCATTAAGCAACGTTTTGGAATTATTGGTAATGCAACAGGCCTTAACCGTGCTATAGATATAGCCCGACAAGTGGCACATACCGACCTTTCGGTTCTGATTACTGGTGAAAGCGGAACCGGAAAAGAAGTTTTTCCACAGATAGTGCATCAGTATAGCGCCCGCAAACATGGGGCATACATTGCCGTTAACTGCGGTGCAATTCCCGAAGGAACAATCGATTCAGAACTTTTCGGCCACGAAAAAGGTGCATTTACCGGCGCTACCGATAGTCGTCAGGGTTACTTTGAGGTTGCCAATGGTGGTACAATATTTCTTGACGAGGTGGCCGAATTGCCTCTATCCACACAGGTTCGACTTCTAAGAGTTTTAGAAACTGGTGAGTTCATCAGAGTTGGCTCATCAAAGGTTCAAAAAACAAATGTTAGGGTTGTTGCAGCCACCAACGTAAACGTTCCAGAGGCAATTCAGGAAGGCAAATTTCGCGAAGACCTTTACTACCGACTAAACACAGTGCCAATCCACATACCCCCATTACGCGAAAGAGTTGAGGATATCCCATTGCTTTTCAGAAAGTTCGCCAGTGATTTTGCCGAAAAATACCGAATGCCTTCAATATCTCTCGATGATGATGCTCGTAGAGCACTAGTTAACTACAAATGGCCAGGTAATATTCGTCAACTCAAAAATGTAACAGAACAAATATCAATAATAGAGCAAAGTAGGATAATAACTGCTGAAATACTATTAAGGTACCTGCCGGATTTTGCAGTCTCCAAACTTCCTACACTATACGGCAAGAAGGGGATTGATGAGCAAACATTTGCATCGGAACGGGAAATACTCTATAAAATCCTTTTCGACATGAGAAACGACGTGAACGATTTAAAAAAGTTAGTAAACGATTTAATGTCAAATGGGGTTAGTAATATCGACCCACAAATTCAGAATGCTCCTGTCTTTCAAAACCTATACAACTCTAACGACACAATAATAACAAAAACCCCAACAGTTCAGTTCGACAGCAAACCATTTGTTCAAAATGCAAATGATATTCAGGATACCGAAGAAATTATTGAGGAATCGTTATCTTTGGAGGAAAAAGAGGTAGAGTTAATCAAAAAGGCTTTAGAAAAACATAAAGGCCGAAGAAAAAATGCTGCAGCCGAATTGGGAATCTCGGAGCGTACACTTTACAGGAAAATAAAGGAGTTTAATATAGAATAGCACATTATGAAAGTTACAAAACATATTTTTCTGCTGTTAATTTTAGCATTACCCCTGCATCATGGCTGCAGCGTAAAATACTCATTCACAGGAGCATCAATTCCCACAGAGGCAAACACTGTAAGTGTTCAACTTTTTCAGAATTTGGCCAGCATTGTAAATCCAACGCTAAGTAGTCAAATAACCGAAGATCTTAAAAACAGATTTGTTTCCCAAACCCGCTTATCGGTAGTAAGAGACTTTGGCGATTTGGCTTTCTCTGGCCAAATAACCCAGTACACTTTTGCTCCGGTTGCAATCCAAGGCAATGAAATTGCTGCTGAAAACAGATTTACCATTTCGGTAAAAGTAAAGTTTGTCAACACTATTGATCCGACAAAAAACTACGACAAAACATTTACTCAATACGAAAATTATAGTAGCAGTCAAAACTTCACATCAATAGAGAGTGAACTTGTAGGCAAAATTCTAGAAAAATTAGTTGATGATATTTTCAATGCAGCAGTTGCAAATTGGTAAAACTATGGAAAAAGAAACCTTTTATGACCTAATAGATTCATCCAGCAAGTTTTCCTCAACTAGCCTGGAACAGATTAAAGACTTAATTGAAAAATATCCTTATTTTCAAGGTGCCAGAGCGCTCTATCTGCTGAATTTAAAGCAGCTCGGGAACGAATCCTTAAACCACCAAATTCAAAATCAGGCAAGTTTAATCCCTAGCCGCCAACACCTTTACAAATTGCTCAACCCTACTACGCCAATTATGATTAATCTTGAAGCGGCTCAGGAGGTGGTTGAAGCCAAGAAACCAACGAAAGGAAGGCCTAAAACAAAGAAATCCTCATCCGAAGCATCGTTCGTACTCCTTGAGGACTCAAACCATACCGATGCTGTAACAATAACTGCTGAAGCCACATCAGATTCAACAGATACGGATATACTTGAACTAATTGACGGTGACGTTGAAAATTCCATATCGGAATCCAGTGCTAATTCATCTAGTTTAATTGATGCATTTTTAAGCAACATTCCAAAAATTGAACGCCCCACAATGCCTCAGCCAGGCGAAGTTATTGAGAACGAAGATATTTCCACAAAATCCATAGAGGAGCCCGAAGAGTTGGCAAGTGAGCCTTTGGCTCAGATTTACATCTCACAAGGATATTTTGAAAAAGCTTTAGCTGTTTACGAAAAATTATGTTTGAAATATCCAGAAAAAAGTAGTTACTTTGCCGATCGAATTCAAAAAGTTAAAGAGCAAATAAATAGTAAACATTAATATTTTAAACGATGTACACATTATTTTCTGTATTGATACTCATTGTCTGCATTCTACTAATTCTAATTGTACTAGTGCAGAATCCTAAGGGAGGCGGTTTAGCATCAAATTTTGCTGGATCCAACCAAATTATGGGCGTTAGAAAAACTGCCGATTTATTAGAAAAAGCAACATGGACACTTGCTGTTAGCCTAGTTGTTCTTGCTTTCTTGGCAACTTTAACTATGCCAACTAAAACTGTTGTTGAGCAAAAGTCTATCCTTGAGTCAAAAATGAAGGATACCCCTAGCGAGAATGCATTACCTGATTTCCAGACACCAGCATCGGGAACCGCTTCGCAAGATTCTACAAAATAATTTTTGAGTAACTTCAATAAATCAAGTGTCAGCAGTGTAAAATGCTGACACTTTTTTATTTATAATATTTGAACTACTTTTATTGACAATATTCGCGTCATCACCACTGTCAGTTATGACATCAAACCTATGCAAAAAAGTCAGTTTTCCTGTTTGGCATAGCTTATGTAAGTTTCCCTCTGTCAGTAAAAATGATTAACTAACAATTAAAACTTAAAAATATGTCAGAAGTAAAAATTAAACCATTGGCCGATAGAGTATTAATTCTTCCTATGGAGGCCGAAGAGAAAACATCAAGCGGCATTTTCATTCCCGACACTGCAAAGGAAAAACCACAACGTGGAACCATTGTTGCTGCTGGCCCAGGCACTAAAGACGTTGCTATGGAGGTTAAGGTTGGTGATGTTGTTCTTTACGGGAAGTACGCTGGTACCGAAATCTCAGTTGATGGCAAGGATTATTTGATTATGAAACAATCCGACGTTCTTGCAATTATTTAATTATCAAACTATTGTATAACAAATTAAAGCAAATAATATGTCAGCAAAAGTATTAAATTTCGATACCGAAGCACGCGATAAACTCAAAAGAGGCGTTGACCAACTTGCAAATGCCGTTAAAGTAACCTTAGGCCCTAAAGGTCGCAATGTGGTTATTGAGAAAAAATTTGGTTCTCAGCAAGTAACTAAGGACGGTGTTACCGTTGCCAAAGAGATTGAGCTAAGCGATGCATTTGAGAATGTTGGTGCACAAATGGTAAAAGAGGTAGCATCGAAAACTGCCGATAATGCAGGTGATGGAACAACAACTGCAACTGTACTTGCTCAAGCCATTGTTAACGTTGGTTTAAAGAACGTAACAGCTGGTGCAAATCCTATGGATTTGAAACGTGGTATCGATAAAGGTGTAACTAAGGTTATTGAGCACCTTAAAAAGCAAACTGTATCGGTTGGCGACGATTACCAAAAAATTGAGCAGGTTGCTACAATCTCTGCAAACAACGATAACGAAATTGGTAAGTTGATTGCTGAGGCAATGAAAAAAGTAAAGAAAGAAGGTGTTATTACTGTTGAAGAGGCAAAAGGTATTGAAACTACTGTTGAAGTAGTGGAAGGTATGCAGTTCGATCGTGGTTACATTTCACCATATTTCATTACCGATCCTGACAAGATGATAACAGTGCTTGAAAATCCTTTTATCTTAATTACCGATCGTAAAATATCTACAATGAAGGATCTACTTCCGGTACTTGAGCCAGTGGCACAAGCAGGACGTGCATTGCTAATCATTGCTGAGGATATTGAAGGCGAGGCGCTTGCCACATTGGTAGTTAACAAACTACGTGGTTCATTGAAGATTGCGGCAGTAAAAGCTCCAGGCTTTGGCGACCGTCGCAAGGAAATGCTTGAGGATATTGCAATCCTAACTGGCGGTATAGTAATCAGCGAAGAAAAAGGTCTACGTTTGGATGGCGCTAAAATGGATATGCTTGGCCGTGCAGAGAAAATTACCCTTGATAAGGAGAACACAACCATTGTTAACGGTGGTGGTGCAAAAGAGAATATCGACAAGCGTGTTGCTCAAATCAAAGTTCAGATTGAAAATACCACATCGGACTACGACCGTGAGAAACTTCAGGAGCGTTTGGCTAAACTAGCCGGTGGTGTTGCAGTTCTTTACGTTGGTGCTGCTACTGAAACTGAAATGAAGGAGAAGAAAGACCGTGTTGATGATGCTCTAAACGCAACCCGTGCTGCTGTTGAGGAAGGTATTATTCCTGGTGGTGGTGTTGCATACATCCGCGCTATTGAGGCTCTTGAAAACCAAAAGGGTATCAACGATGACGAAACCACTGGTATTCTTATCGTAAAAAGAGCAATTGAAGAACCACTTCGTCAGATTGTTGCTAACGCAGGCATGGAAGGTTCTGTAATTGTTCAGAAAGTAAAAGAAGGTAAGGATGATTACGGTTACAACGCTCAAACCGACAAGTACGAAAATCTATTCAAAAGCGGTGTAATTGACCCAACCAAGGTTGCTCGCGTAGCCCTTGAAAATGCTGCTTCTATTGCAGGCTTACTACTCACAACCGAGTGTGTAATTACTGAGAAGAAAGAAGATAAGCCAATGGCTCCAATGGGCGGACCAGGCATGGGCGGAATGGATATGATGTAATATTTTATCACATAGAATTGAAAAAGCGGAGACAACTCTCCGCTTTTTTATTGTGGGTCAAACCGCCACAACCTATTTCAGAATCATCAAATTTTCAATATCTTTGCACTCCAATTTAGGAACTGAGGATGGAGAATATCAGAAACTTTTGCATTATTGCACATATCGACCACGGGAAAAGTACCCTGGCCGACCGTTTACTTGAAAGTACTCATACGCTTACCGAGCGCGAGTCGCAAAATCAGGTACTCGACAGCATGGACCTTGAACGCGAGAAAGGAATTACCAATAAAAGTCACGCCATACAAATGCAGTACAAGAATGGCGGGAAAAGCTACACGCTTAACCTAATTGATACTCCTGGTCACGTGGATTTCTCCTACGAGGTTTCGCGCGCAATTGCATCGTGCGAAGGCGCGTTGCTTGTAGTTGATGCAACTCAGGGAATTCAGGCCCAAACCATATCGAACCTTTACCTTGCACTTAATCACGACCTTGAGATTATTCCTGTTATCAATAAAATTGATATGGAAGCGGCTATGGTTGAGGATGTAAAGGACCAAATTGTTGACTTAATTGGCTGCAAACGCGATGATATTTTGCCCGTTAGTGCTAAAACTGGCGAGGGTGTTGATGCAATTCTTGAAGCAATTATAGCAAGGATTAAGCCTCCAAAAGGCGACCCTAATGCACCTTTGCAAGCACTTATCTTCGACTCTGTATTCAACTCATTCAGAGGTATCATTGCATATTTCAAGGTGGCTAACGGCACTATTCGCCCTGGCGATAAGGTAAAATTCTTCAACACAGGTAAAGAGTACACTGCCGACGAAGTTGGAATTTTAAGGTTGAAACTTCAACCTCGCGATTCAATTGGCGCAGGCGATGTAGGCTATATTATATCAGGAATAAAAGAATCTACCGAAGTTAAGGTAGGCGATACCATAACTCATGTTGATAGACCCTGCAACACATCTATCGCTGGTTTCGAGGATGTTAAACCCATGGTTTTTGCTGGCGTTTACCCTGTAGATGCCGATGATTACGAGGACTTACGAGCATCACTTGACAAACTTAAACTCAACGATGCATCGCTCAGCTACGAGCCAGAGTCTTCGTTAGCTTTAGGCTTTGGTTTCCGATGCGGATTCCTAGGGCTTCTCCATATGGAAATTATCCAGGAAAGGCTTTACCGCGAATTCGATATGGATGTAATTACCACGGTTCCTAACGTTTCGTACAAAGTACACACCACAAAAGGAGAGATTATTGAAGTTCACAACCCCAGCGGACTGCCGGGACCAACAATAATCGATTTTATTGAGGAACCCGTTATCAACGCACAAATCATTACAAAATCTGACTACTTGGGTGCTGTAATGAAACTTTGTATTGATAAGCGAGGAATTCTTAAAAATCAAGTTTTCATTACATCCGATAGGGTTGAAGTTACATTCCGTATGCCTCTAAGTGATATTGTTTTTGACTTCTACGACAAGTTGAAATCTATTTCGCGCGGATACGCATCGTTCGACTACTTTATGGACGGTTACGCTGAAGCTAAACTAGTAAAACTTGACATACTCCTTAACGGCGAAATGGTTGATGCCTTATCGTCACTAATCCACTTCGATTACGCGTACGATTTTGGTCGGAAAATGTGCGAAAAGTTGAAAGAACTAATACCTCGCCAACAGTTCGATATTGCCATTCAAGCCGCAATTGGCGCAAAAATTATTGCCCGCGAAACAGTTAAGGCATTACGTAAGGACGTTACCGCAAAATGTTACGGTGGCGACATTACCCGTAAACGCAAACTTTTGGAGAAGCAAAAGAAAGGAAAGAAACGAATGCGTCAGGTTGGTTCTGTTGAAGTTCCACAGGAAGCATTCCTTGCGGTTCTTAAGATGGACTAGGAAGATTTTAAAGAACATAAAAATGAAAAGAAGCAGCAATGCTTCTTTTTTTTTACTTTTATGCAATGATAAAGGAGTGGCTACGAAATATCAGGATGAATTACGCCTCGGAGCAAACCTACATTGCTCAAAGGATGTTGCAGGAGCAGGGTGGTTGGCAATCGCATCTGAAAAACTCAAAAAAATTCATTGAGGAATTCATTTCTGAGCATCCGTCAAAATCAATCAATATTCTTGGCAGCGGTTGGCTGCTCGATGTTCCAATGGATAAAATTATTGAGCAATTCGACAGCGTTGTTTTAACCGATATTTACCACCCAAAGCAAATTGTAAACCGATACTCAAAATATCCAAATGTTGAATTCAAAACAGCCGACTTAACCTACGGAGCAGTTGATTTAACTTACGCTGTAAATAAAAGGAATTTCAACCTCGAAGAATATCTCACTAAAATTAAGGCGATTAAGCGTGTTAATTACGATGCGGATTTAGTAGTATCATTAAACCTGCTGAGCCAACTCAGCATATTTATAACAGACTACCTTACAAACAAAGTTGCTCTAGACAATAATCAGATTATCGAAATAGCATCTGTAATACAACTAAATCACTTAAAATGGTTGCCACAAAACAGGTCGGTATTGATTACTGATTATGAGGAGGAGTTCGTTGATGAGGACAACAAGTTTATAGGCTCAAAACCAACTATTTTTATTGATATACCTAAGAGTAATGGCACCAAGGAATGGACTTGGAAGTTCGATTCTCAAATGACTTACCGAGAGGATTGTAAAACATACCTAAAAGTGGTCGCAACAAAAATATAAAAGGGAGCACTTGGCTCCCTTTGCAATATCAATTTATGATTTTTTCCAGCACTTAACCCAATCTATTTCCATGTAGGCTGGCAATTTTGACTCATCTATATTGCCATTCACTCCCGAAGCAAATACAAGGTAAAGTGGCACATTAGGACTTAGGTTTGGCTGAATTTTATAAGGTGTTCCATTGATTGTCCATACAATAGCTTTCGCATCCCATTCAACGCCTAAAACATAGAATTTTGAGTCCAATTTCAGTCCACCAATGCTATGAACAGACTTGCGTACTTTAGCAGAACCATTAGTCCAAAAATAAGCGCCAGAAATTGAATTTTGCTTAGAATCGGATTTCAAGAAAACATCTAACTCTGGCAACATCTTATCTCCAACAAGGTAAAATGCATGGCTAACACCATTTACACAGGACATTTTTACCTTAGCCTCAATTTTTCCCTCAGCTTGCCTATAAATATGTCCTGTATTTATAACACCTGAAGTATAGTTAAAGGTTTTTGAAATAAAACCAAATTTCTTATCCCAAGCCAGTCCTTCAGCCTTTTCCTTTCGTGTAACAATTTTAAGTGTTCCGTTTTTCAACTCTAAATTGCCACCATCGGAATAAAATTGCTCATTTGTTGCAAAGGAGTAGGCTTTGTTAATTAGAGCATCGCCCCAGAAAAACTTTGTAAGCCATCGTTGGGTGTCAATGGTTTTGCCATCAAAATCATCGTGAAACAACAAACTCCAATGCTTCAACTCGTCAAACTTATGGCTGTCCTTCACCTTAAAGTACCATTTCACTTTCTCAGATGATTCGAGAGTTCTGAACTCCTGAAGTTTTTTGTAAGCCTCAGTTTGCTCAAACTTATTCTTACTCAAAAGATATTTCTTCCTTTCGGCAAACTCAGCAGAATCAACCTTAGCCTTTAGCTCATTATAGCGTTGAAGTGTTTGTGAGCCCTCAATACTGAAGTAGTCCTTTAATGGCTTAAAATTAAGCAGTTTGAAGTAACGCTTTAAATCAGAATTAGAATTCAACTCATTAAACCTAATCTCCTTTTGGTACTCCTCGGTGTTGTCTTTTTTGTAAGCACTCCTATTCTTCTTATAATCGGCACTAGAAATAAAGTCTTTCAAGTTGTTATACTCCTCAACAAGGCCAGATTGCTCAATCTTTCTGATAAATATTGGATTATCGGTTGCGGATTGCTTAATATAGTTTTTAAGAGCACCATTCGACAAAAACTTTTTTAGTTCCTGTTCCTCTTTAAACTCATTAGAATTTTTGTAAGTAACAGCCTCTAGTTCCTGTTTAACCTTAAGATGCTCCTTAGTCTCAACCCAAGTCTTCAACTCCTGATATCTAGCCCATTCGTCGGATTGAGAGTATGTAAGCAATTCTTCGTACTCAGTTTCAAGGGCCTTTTGGGCTATTTCCACGGTTTCGGTATCCTTAAAACTACCGAATAAGCGATTGGTAAATACTTTAAAGGTTGAAGGAGTTGTTGCCATCTGAAAAACTTTTGTGTTGTAAATTTATTGTCGTTGACTTGCAATAAAGTTGAAAGGTAACTTTAAGTGTTCGGCATAATCCTCACCTGCTTCAACCATATCTTCATCATCCTCCATGTAATGCCAGTTCACCACAACGGTATAACCTTTACGATGAATCTCCCTAAATTTCTCCAATATTTTTAAAATCATTTTTGAGGAGGATGTATTGTAATAATCAAAGCTCAGGTCCAACTCTGTTTTCTGGTTTGGATTTGCCATATAATCATCAATCCACTCCATTATTGGGTTGTAGAAGGAAGTTACATCTTCAGGTAAAGAGTTACCCGCAAACTCAAAAATTGACTTTTCCTTATCGAGAACCACTTTTGGAGTTTCAGTGGTTGGTTCTAAAATAATCGATTCCATAACACCTACATTTTTTCCAGCCAACAATAATGTTAAAGTTATGTAATATTCTTAAATAAACCAAAAATAACCTCTTTTAACATATGTTACGCAAATATAAACGCAAATTCTTTTTTAGAGTTATAAAAATATAAAAGTATTTGATGTAAACCACCAAATACTTTTATAGCAGAATCAAATTAGTAAATTAGTTTAAACCCTTTACCTCGTACATTGATAATTTCGATAGTTGGGTCATCGCTCAAATACTTACGTAGTTTAGTGATGTAAACGTCCATGCTACGCGCATTAAAATAGCTATCGTCAACCCAAATGGTTTTAAGAGCAAAATTTCGGTCAAGCAACGAATTTTTGTTGATGCAAAGATACTTAAGAAGTTCACTCTCCTTGGTGGTTAACTTCCTAACATCATTATCAATCTGGAGAGTTTGCTTAGTCGCATCAAAAATGTACTTACCAATTTGAAACTGCGACTGCTCTGTCAAAGGAGAATCTTTTCGGGTTCTGCGAAGAATAGCCTCAAGTCTCATAAGTAGTTCTTCAATGCTAAACGGCTTTGTCATATAATCATCGGCACCCAACGCAAAGCCTTCGATTACATCCTCTTTCATTGATTTAGCGGTAAGGAAAAGAATTGGCATTGTGCCATTAGACATGCGAATTTCCTTTGCCAAAGTAAACCCATCCTTAATGGGCATCATAACATCTAAAATGCAGATATCGTAGTAGTTATTTTGAAATCCCTTGAAGGCCTTCTCTCCATCCTTATATAGGTCTACCTCGTAATCTTTTGCTTGAAGGTACTCCTTAAGAAGAAAGCCTAAATTCTCATCGTCCTCTGCAAGTAGGACACGGATTTTTCTATTTTCCATGGCGTTGCTTATTAATTATTTTAACTATTTCTTTCTGTTGGGCCACTCCACGGTAAGAATATTGAGAAAGTACTGCCAATACCAAGTGTACTATCCACCCAAATTCTACCGCCATGAGCTTCAACAATTTTTTTTACGTAACTTAAGCCTAAACCAAATCCTTTAACATTATGAATATTGCCGCTGGGAACCCGATAAAATTGGTCGAAAATCTTTCGGATATTATCGCGGCTAATACCTATTCCATTATCCTTAAAGGCAATAACAATTCCACCCGTTGCATTCTTTGTAAATATAGTAATTTCTGGATTGCCATTTTTATACTTTACAGCATTATCTAGCAGATTATTAACCACATTGGTAACATGAACCTCGTCTGCAACTATTAGTGGGTTATTTGCATTTAGCTCTGTGATAAGAATTCCGTTTTGCGATTGAAGTTGCAGCGCAAAATTTGCCGAAACCTTTTTAACTACCTCATGAATATCAATATCCTTCAACTTCAGTTTCAACTTCGTTTTTTCGAATATTGCCATTTGAAGCACTTTTTCAACCTGAAGTCCAAGCCGTTTGCTTTCATCAGCAATAACTCCCCCCAAGTAGGTTAAATTCTTCCGTTCAATTGGAATGCTTTTGTCGTTTAGCATTTGTGCTGCTAACGATATGGTTGATATGGGCGTTTTTAATTCGTGGGTCATGTTGCTCACAAAATCGTTCTTAATCTCCGACACTCTTTTTTGCCTGAATATAATGTACAACGTAACGGAGAAACTAAGTATTATAAGCAATGTGAGTAAAAAGGTAGAGAAAGTCATTAATCCTAACGAACTTATAACATATGTTTTTTGGTTTGGGAAGTAAATGGTTAAAAAGTATCGCCGAGCAAAAAAATCGTTAGGGAAAAGTTTGTCTTTTAGCACAAGACCTTTATGATTCGACTTAAACTTTTCGCTCTTGTAAATTGCACTATCTTTCTCGTTAGTTACCTTATACTCAAACCTAGCCTCAATGCCTTTTCGGATTAGCTCTCTTCGGATAATTGAATCGAGTAGTTCTTCTGAAATTCGCTCCTGAATAGGCAATTCCACCCGGATAAGTTTATCGACAATATTCTCAACAAAAACAGTTTTATTCAAAACCTTTCCATCTAAACCTAGGTCTAAATTTATGGAACCAGCACTATTTTTACTATTACCAGTCCTATTTATTGAAAGACTTGAACCAGAATTAAGGGCATTTAAGGTGCTATCGAATAAATTACGGGTCAGTGTCGGGAGTTTTATCGTATCAAGATTACTAACGGTAAGAACCTGCTGGCTAATTTGCTTTGTACGAATGCCACTTTTTGTTTTATTGAGTATTCCCTGATGGTAGGACATCCGCGCATCGCCTTTTGTACTTACAGAGTAATAGGGCTTTATTTCGTCAATAATCTGAACTACGGTTTCCTGCTTTTCAATCTCCTCAACGATGTTTTGCATAGCGAGGCTTGCCGACTGAGCAAACTGTTCCTCTTTGGTTTGTACAGCAATACGAACCCACTTAGATTGTACCAAAACCAACCCAAGCGAGGCCAATGAAATAATAACCGTTAATACCCAAAGAAGTTTTCTACTCATATCAACAAAGATAATCTTTATGCTATGGACTCCTAAAGGGTTAACACAGTTTAACAGACTGTTAAAATAATGTGACAGAAAAAGGTGAAAAGTTAAATTTAAGGAGAAACTTTAAGCACGTAACATTTTAGTAGCAAGGGATAAACAGAAACTATTGGGGTTAATTTATTCAGGACAAAAAGGTTCGTTCCGTTTAATTGAAGAGGGTACAATCTCTATTGCCGCAATAACATTAGAAATTTTTTTAACGACTTGCATGTGCGTTTTAAAGTCATGGGGTAATAGTTCTCCAGTAAACTCTAGAACAAAATCAACATTGCTTAATTGCTTCACAAGCATTTTACCCTCGTACTTATTCTGAATAAGAGATACAACAATAGCCGATTTTGTATCTCTGAAGGAAAAAGTTGGAAACCCAGTGACTCTTTCCAAATCAGCATTTCGAACTAGTTTCAAGTCCAAGGCACTATTCAACTCCCAAACCAACTTATTGATGTTGTGCTGTGCAGAGATTGCAATTAACTTAAAATTACAATGGTTCTCAAGATTGAGTACTTCTTTATTTTTTTTTGCCAAAATCCTGCTGATAAAGATTAACGGAAGCAAGATACCCAAAATAATAAATGAAAATTATTCCATCTGTCAAAAAAACTTATAAATAATTGACTGACATTACTTTTTGCCCTAATTTTAATTTGATAATGAATACATTATAAAATTAAGCCTTTAAAAAACTAAAACTATCCAAGCCATGAAAAAAAGTTTATTCACACTTGTTCTAATGATGCTTACCATAGCATTGTACTCACAAGAACCTCCATCATCGTTTGCATTAAGTTTAAAGGTGGATTACAATTCCCAGGTCCAGGACAGCCAAACATTGGTGGATTTGAGCCTGAACTTAAAACTTCGCCATTCATAAAAGGCGATATAGACGGAATACTTGTTCCAAAACTATCAATGGGACTCTATTTCTGCTACACTCCAATGAAAATAGAAGAAATGGATGAAAACAACAACTTCTTCTCAGTTGGGATGACAATAAAACCTCGCTTTACTGTAGCCGAAGGAGTTCAGGTAGTCCCCGAACCACATTAAAAATGACTTAATGGAAGACCCAAGCAATGGACTAAATGTTGGGTTCCAGATAGAGGTATCCAAACAAATGAAAGACAACCTTGGCATTGTTGGTGAATTTGGATTTTTTAGTCAGCCAGTTGGTGGCGACGGAGTTATCGATATAACTTTTCCTCCAATAATGTACCTATGCGTAGGTATTCAGTTTGGGAAATAGCAATAAAACAAAAAGGCGCAATATCAATTAATTTGCGCCTTTTACTTAATATATTCAGAAATATTATCCTCTATCTTCTCCAAAGCAATCATACTGGCCTGCTGTTCTGCTTCTTTTTTTGAAAATCCATATCCAACGGACATCTCCTTTCCATCAAAGATAAGATTCGATAAGAACCGGGGAGGATTAGATTCTCCGGAAGTATCCTCGTGTGTGTCAAAACTGAGAGAAAGTTTGTGTTTTTGAGCAAACTCTATCAACTTGCTCTTGTAATCGGTATCAAGCGCCTGCAAGTCATCCAAGTTAATAAACCTGTCCAAAATATTATTTACCACAACCATATTTGTAAACTGGTAGCCTTTATCAAGAAATATGGCGCCAATTAATGCCTCCAAGGCATTGCCAAAAATATTCTTGTGAGTGGTAATGGTACCATTGCTTATTTTTACCAAAGAATCAAGCCCCATGCTTATGGCAAGCTGGTTTAAACTTGAGCGGCTTACTATTTTAGCCCGCATTTTAGTAAGAAAGCCTTCCTTTTGGTTTGGATAGCGTTCAAAAAGGTAATCGGCCACTATAGCATCTAGCACAGCATCACCGAGGTACTCCAAACGCTCATTATCAACCCGTTTACCCTTGGGTAAAACGAAAGAAGCTGACCGATGAACCATGGCCAGCTTATACAATTCAATATTTTTTGGTGAAAATCCTAAAATTCTCTTCAGTTGAACGAACAATTCCCTATCCGCTGATTTTACGCGGAAACGCTCAATTGGACGTGATAAAAATCTTAACACCTAGTAACTAGGAAATCTTTTTAACGATAATTGATGCATTATGACCACCAAATCCAAAAGTATTACTCAAGGCTGCTCTTACAGTACGTTTTTGAGCTTTATTTGGAGTCAAATTAAGTTTGCTGTCAATCTCAGGGTCAACATTTTGCAAGTTAATGGTTGGAGGAACGATGTCCTTATAAACCGCCATTACAGTGGCTAAAGCTTCAATTGCACCAGCAGCTCCAAGCAAGTGACCTGTCATAGACTTAGTAGAACTAATGTTAAGTTTGTACGCGTGCTCTCCGAATACAGAAAGGATAGCCTTAGTTTCAGCAATATCGCCAAGAGGAGTAGATGTACCGTGTACATTAACATAGTCGATATCCTCTGGTTTAAGATTTGCATCTTTAATTGCATTCTCCATAACCTTTCTTGCACCCAATCCATCGGGGTGTGGTGCTGTCAAGTGATAAGCATCGGCAGTCATACCGCCACCTACCAATTCACAGTAAATTTTTGCCCCACGGGCTTTAGCATGTTCGTACTCTTCAAGAATAAGACATCCCGCTCCTTCTCCCATAACAAAACCATCACGGGAAACATCAAACGGACGCGATGCGCTCTTAAACTCATCATTATTAGTTGACAACGCTTGTAGGGCGTTAAAACCTGCAACACCAACCTCATTAACAGAAGCTTCTGAACCGCCACTAATAATAATGCTTGCCTTACCAGTACGGATAATATCCATAGCGCAAATTAATCCATTAGTTGCTGAAGCACAAGCAGAAACTGTGGAAAAGTTTGGACCACGGAAACCATACTTCATGGAAATGTGTCCAGCTGCAATATCAGAAATCATTCTAGGAATAAAGAAAGGGCTAAATCGGGGTGTACCATCACCCGCGAAGTAGCCTCTTAGTTCTTCAGTCATGGTCTGTAAACCACCAATACCTGAAGCCCAAATAACTCCAGCCGCATCTAAATCAATAGACTCAAGGTTAAAAGCAGCGTCCTTCATAGCCTCGTCTACAGCCACCAGCGCAAACTGGGTGTAAGGATCTATCTTTTTTGCCTCTTTACGGTCGAAGTAATTATTTGGATCAAAATTCTTTACCATACAGGCAAATTTTGTTTTAAACTTTGAAGTGTCGAAACTGGTAATTAGTTCACAACCACTCACCCCGTTCTCGAGGTTAGTCCAATACTCTTGAATATTGTTACCTAAAGGATTAATTGTACCAACACCTGTAACTACAACACGCTTCATTTCCATAAAGTGAAATTTTAGTTTAAAACTAGTTTGCTTGTAAGGATTTTTTAATTTTTGATATTACTTGCTGTGGCTTTCGATGTAATTGATAGCATCTCCAACAGTACCAATCTTTTCAGCCTCATCGTCTGGAATAGAAAGGTTGAATTCTTTCTCGAATTCCATAATTAACTCAACGGTGTCAAGTGAATCAGCACCTAAATCATTGGTAAAGCTTGCTTCTGGAGTTACTTCGTTCTCGTCTACTCCGAGTTTGTCAACGATAATTGACTTTACTCTTGTTGCAATATCCGACATAGTTTTTAAAATTTAGTTAATAAATAAAGTTTTCAATCGCAAAGAAAAAAATTTCACCTGATAATAATCAGATGACAAATTCAGCCGCAAAAGTAATTTTTTTGTTCATATTTTTGTCATCTCAAAAACTTTTTTTTGACAATCGTTTAACTTTAATTTAATAAATATCTAATAATGAATAATATAGCAATTATAGCATCAGGGTCAGGTAGTAATGCGGAGAACATTGTGAACTATTTTAGTGACAAACAAGGAGTTAAAATAGTCCTATTTGCCACAGAAAACCCTAAAGCCTTTGTAATTGAACGGGCAAAAAAACTTGGTGTAAATTGCGAAGTTTTCAGCATGGATGCTTTTAGGAACGGAGATTTCATTAAAGTACTCAATTCATATAAGGTAGATTTTATTGTTCTAGCTGGATTCCTTAAGTTAGTGCCAGAGTATTTAATTAATGCGTATCCTAATAAAATTGTCAACATTCACCCCGCACTTTTGCCAAAATATGGTGGAAAAGGAATGTATGGCAACAAGGTGCACGAGGCAGTTATTGCCAACAACGAGGCTGAAAGCGGAATAACTATTCATTACGTGAACAACAATTACGATGAGGGTGGAATCATTTTTCAAGCAAAATGTTCGATAGATAAAAACGACACACCCGAAACCCTTGCCCAAAAGGTTCACAAACTGGAGTACGAGCACTATCCAAAAGTAATTGAATGGATACTTCTTTAATTGATTATTCCTCTAAGCGCTTTCCAAAGTTAAAGTGTATCCCTATGGAGAACATTATAGGGTTGTGGTTCCACTTTTGGTCATCGTATTTTTCAAACGGAATAGATAAACCTATACAGGAATAAAAGCGCAAACGCTTATATCCCATTTTAGCCATAAAGCCTGGTTCGTAGAACCAGTTTGTTTCTCCTCCAATGCTTACAGCCGATAATCGGCTAAGAATGCTTATGTCTAGCCAATCGTTATAAAATCCTAGGCCTGGCTGTATAAAGTATCTAGTTATTTGTGTAGTAGAAACTCCATCGTAATCAATTTTCCTGTAATCGGCTGGCACCTCTCCCACTCCTGCTCCACCAAAAATTTCAAAAATACCATTATCACTAAACTTCTCGGTATAACCCAAACCCAACTCAAAAAGTGTTCTCTGCTGCTTTAAAGTATCGTGCTCGGTAGTCTTTAGAACTTGACCATTAGCCATTATTCCAACATTGTCGGTAATAGCATAAGCCGTTTGCACTTCAAAGCCCGATATACCAGTAGTAACATTAATTTGACCATCACCCTTATTCCTTAACAATGGAGAATTAAAACTATTAGGAACATACAACATGTGGCACGATGTTGTGCCTACCCCCATTATAATTGGAATTAAGACTTTGAGACAAACTTTAGGTCTCATGCTTGCTGTTTTTGAACAAGTTATGCAAATTGTCGAGTTTTGTCAAGAGAAAAAGATAAAATTCTTAAACAAAAAAGCCCTGGTTTATCACCAAGGCTAAATATCAATATAAATGAGGATTTAGTGCCGAATCCGTTCAAAACCTCTTCCATAAACACCCATAACACTTGCTACCGAAATAAACGCCTCGGGGTCAACCTCCTTAATTACTCTATAAACGTCGTTAGCTTCGTGCTTGCGAACCAGAGTAATTAAAACCTTTTGGTTCTCCTTGGTAAACCAGCCTTGACCATCGATTACTGTAACGCCCCTATTCAGTTCGGCTGTAATTCTATCGGCAATTACTTGGTATTGCTTCGAGAACACAAAAACCTGCACGGATTGTTTGCTTCCTGACAACACTGCATCGAGAGAGTAGGCTGTAATTGCCATGGCAACATATCCGTAAACAATAGTCTCAATACGCTTTGCAGGGTCTAAGTCGAGCAACACAAGGAAGGAAGAACCAATTATAAACACATCGCACATCAATATAACCCTACCAGGGCTGATGTTTCGGTACTTGTTGATTATCATCGCAATGATATCGGTACCACCAGTGCTACCGCCCTGTGTAAACACAATCCCCAAGCCAACACCAGCAATTGCTCCGCCAATAATAGTCGACATAAACTTATCGTCCACCACTGGTTGTTTTATTGTTGCCTGAAGTACAGACAGCAAAACAGAGCCAACAATTACACCGAATACTGTTTTTACGCCAAAGTTCGCCCCAAGCATTTTAATGGCGATGAAGATTAAACCTATGTTCACTAAAAAATATGTATAACCCATAGGAAAACCTGTGGCATAGTATATTAGTGCTCCAATGCCAGAAACTCCACCTCCCGTTATTTTGTGTGGAATAAGAAATGCGGTCCACGATAGAGCATATAACAACAACCCAAATACTATAATGGTATATGAACGAGTTGTTTTGAAAATTTTACTACTTGTCATACTCTATATAAAATACTAGTATTGATTTTCGTTTCTACTATCCTCTTCCTTCCTACGTTGGATTGATTTTGCGTAAGAATTTAGCAAATAACTAACTTCGCCAATAGCATTTTCGAGGTCATCGGCCTGATATTGGTCAAACAAACCTAAGTCGTTGGCAAGGATAATGTAGTAGCGGCATTCCTCTAGGGCATCCTGTGCTGTTGAAAGGAACATCAATTTTTCGTCTCTATCCTTTTTTCTATAACCGCCAACAATGTTTGTAGCTATGGCTGTAGCGCTCTCGCAAAGCATATCGCCCACAAATGATTGATTATCTTCGGGGATGTGTTTCACCTGCTGGTAAATGTTTAGTACGAACGCATGGGCTTTTTGCCAAACCACTAAATCCTTAAATGATTTGGTTTTGCTTTCTGTTCTCTCCATAGTTATATCGTTTAAGATGATTTAAAGTGATTAATGATTCCGAAATGGGATAACTAAAATTAAACTATTTTTATGCACTCACCAAATAAAATTGACCAAGTGTTTGTATTGACACGTTTTCGGATATTTTGGCGATGCTAATATCTAAAAGTTGATGGTTAAAAGAGCAAATCCTTTAACCATCAACCTATAAGTTCAAAACATAACTACATTACAATATTGACAATTTTGTTTGGAACAACAATAATTTTCTTGGGTTGCTTACCCTCCAAGAACTTCTGCGTATTGGCATCGGCTAGCACAATTTTCTCAACTTCTGCCTGAGGTATATTCAAAGGAATCTCCAGTGTGAATCGGGTTTTTCCGTTAAATGAAACAGGACAAGTATAGGTGCTCTCCTGCAAGTACTTCTCATCGTACTTAGGCCATTTTGCATCGCAAACCGATGTGCTGTGACCCAACAAATGCCATAACTCTTCAGCAATATGCGGAGCATACGATGCTATAAGCGCACAAAGAGGCTCAAGGATTGCTCGTTTGTTACACTTTAACTCGGTTAGTTCATTTACGCAAATCATAAATGCAGAAACGCCGGTGTTAAAGCTGAATTTCTCGATATCCTCGGTAATTTTCTTGATAGTTTTGTGAAGTACTTTTAGCTCCTGCGCTGTGGGCTCAGCATCGGAAACCTCAAACTGGTTGTTGGCATTGTGGTATAAACGCCAGAAACGACGGAAGAACTTGTGTACACCATCAATCCCGTTTGTATCCCAAGGCTTACTTTGCTCAAGAGGTCCCAAGAACATCTCGTACATACGAAGCGTATCGGCACCATACTTATCAACAATAACATCGGGGTTTACAACGTTCCACATACTCTTACTCATCTTCTCCACAGCCCAACCGCAGATGTACTTACCATCTTCAAGTATAAACTCAGCATCGCTGAACTCTGGACGCCACTTGCGGAATGCCTCTATATCCAAAATATCGTTGCTTACAATGTTAACATCAACGTGAATTGGAGTAACATCGTGCTTATCCTTTAGGTTCAGAGAAACATAAGTATTAGTATTCTTGATTCTATAAACAAAATTCGAACGACCCTGAATCATTCCCTGGTTAATCAATTTTTTGAATGGCTCATTCTTACAAACATGGCCAAGGTCAAAAAGGAATTTATTCCAGAAACGTGAATATATAAGGTGTCCAACAGCGTGTTCGGTTCCACCAATGTATAAATCCACATTTTCCCAATAGTTATTCGCCTCCTTGGATACCAAGCCGTTGTTATTGTGAGGGTCCATATAGCGCAAGTAGTATGCCGATGAACCTGCAAAACCAGGCATTGTGCTTAATTCGTAGCCATAGCCAACTTCATTCTTCCAGTTTTTAGCGCGACCAAGTGGTGGTTCGCCTTTCTCGGTGGGCAAAAAGGCATCAACCTCGGGCAACTCCAACGGAAGTTTGCTCTCATCAATTGCGTATGGCATTCCATCCTTATAGTAAACGGGGAACGGTTCGCCCCAGTAACGTTGACGGCTGAAAATAGCATCGCGTAAGCGATAGTTTATTTTGCGCTTACCCAATCCACGCGATTCAATCACCTCGTTTATTTTGCTGATGGCCTGTTTTACATCCAAACCATTAATCAAAGTGCTATTGATAACAACACCCTCTTTCGAATCGTAAGATTCACTCCAACTCTTTGGGTCTGTAGCCTGTTCGCCGGGTCGAATTACGGTTTGAATAATTGGCAAATTGAATGTGCGTGCAAAAACAAAGTCGCGACTATCGTGTGCAGGAACAGCCATAATAGCGCCTGTACCGTAGCCTGCCAATACATACTCACTAATCCAAATAGGAATACGCTCGTTAGTAAAAGGATTTATGGCGTAACTACCTGTGAACTGACCTGTAACCTTTTTGGCCTCGGCCATACGTTCACGCTCCGTTTTACGTTTAACCTCATCGCGATATGCGCTAACTTTCTCTGCGTACTCAGGAGTGGTTAATTCATCAACCAACTCACTTTCTGGAGCAAGTACCATAAAGGTTGCACCGTAAATAGTGTCGGGACGGGTAGTGAAAATCAGGATTTTCATATCTGACCCATCAATTTTGAAGTACACCTCAGCACCCTCGGAACGGCCAATCCAGTTGCGCTGTATCTCTTTTAAAGAGTCAGTCCACTCTAGGGTCTCCATATCGTTAAGCAAGCGCTCTGCATACGCAGAAATACGCAAGCACCACTGACGCATCTTGCGTTGCTCCACAGGATGGCCACCACGTACTGAAAAACCCTCCTTAACCTCATCGTTCGCAAGTACAGTTCCTAATGCAGGACACCAGTTTACCATTACATCGGCAAGGTAAGCCAAGCGATATGCGAGGAGAACCTCTTGCTGTTCAACCTCAGTCATAGATTTCCAATCTTCGGCAGTAAATGCTTTTACTTCGCTACAAACTGCATCAACCTTAGAATTACCGTGCTTCTCAAACTCGGCAATCAACTTCTCAATAGGCTCAGCCTTCTGGGCTTGATTATTGTACCAATGCTTGAACATTTGGATAAATGCCCACTGTGTCCACTTGTAGTACGATGGGTCGCAGGTGCGGAACTCGCGGTCCCAATCGTAACTGAATCCAATTTTATCGAGCTGTTCGCGGTAACGCTTAATATTGTTATCGGTAGTGATGGCTGGGTGCTGGCCAGTTTGAATTGCATACTGCTCTGCAGGCAAACCAAAAGCATCGTAACCCATTGGGTGTAAAACGTTAAAGCCCTGCAAACGCTTAAAGCGTGAATATATATCGGATGCAATATAACCAAGTGGATGTCCAACGTGCAACCCTGCCCCTGAAGGATAAGGGAACATATCGAGCACATAGAATTTTGGGCGCGAAGGGTCTATATCTACTTTGTAAGTTTTGTTATTCTTCCAGTATTCCTGCCACTTACTCTCAATCTCTTTAAAATTGTAATCCATAGTATTTATATTAAATGCTAGTTATCAGACTAAAAAAATCAAACCAAAATAAGTTGCAAAGATAATCATCAATGAAAAAGTATAATACAATCGCAAATAAATAGTTTTTAGCATTTTCTGTAATCATAAAAAATATATAGTTTGACTTAAAAAAATAATTTCCGAACTTTAAATCACATAAAAATATTATTGAGATGAACTTTAAATTGATGTTTACACTGATAGTTGTGGCTACAGGACTATCAACCAAAGCACAAACCGTATACCTCTCCGACCACGAAGGACATACAGTATATGAGTACAATGAAGAAAGGTCCAAATCGGACTATGCTTTAAAAGTCACAGTACAGGAAGAGGCCACCATAAAAAAGAAACTGGAAAACTTTGCAAAATATCTTAAATCGTATAGTTCGTCAAATAACCCGAAAGGATTTGAGGTAATTCATCGGGGAGAAATTGGTCAAACACAAGAATTTTTCCATTGGAGCAAAAACATACACTTCGAACTCTTCGTAATTATTTTCCCTTGGGCTAATTATGATGGTAAAATAATGTGGCATTGCGCTGAGTGCAGCGCATACTTTAGCATACTGTTCAACAGACCCGATAGAGCCCTAATGGGCTATACTATAGGCGATGTGTTCGACAAAGATGGTATGCTAATCAACACCGAACCTATTGAAGTTGGGGAGCAAAATGGATGTAAACTATACAGCAATGGGATAGCGATAATATCAAACGGAAATCCACTATGGGTTCCAATAACAGTAAAGGAATACATAGAAGCACTTTTGCGCAGAAGCAAAAAACAACTAGAAAAAGGTGAACTGGACCAAACACTTTATAAAATGTTCGTAGATAAAATTAACGAGGAAAAGGCCACTTACACCGAAGAGGAACTTAATAGTCCAGCATATGAGGGTGACAAAATGTGTGGCTGTCCCTATAGGCTTGAAGGGGCAAGAGCCTTTGTTAAAATGAACAAGGACTATTTCGATAAAACCAAACCAAATACTGCAATTCAGCTAATTATAGTTGACGCGGATTGCATTCAGCAAATGGATTATGGAGAGTTATACTTCAAAAACGAATACTCTTCACCAGAGGATATTAAAGCTGTTGAAATGCTTAAGGAGTTCAACTATACTGATTTTAAGAAATTCTTAGAATAGATAAATAAAAGAAAGGTCAACTGTGAGGTTGACCTTCTCTATTACTATTAGTTCGCTTTTACTTTAAATTTAACCAACTGCAACGGTTGCATTTTATCTGATTTTGGATGAAGCAGCCCGTAAGCAAAGCCATTGAAGAAACATAAATCCTCGAAGCGATAATTTAGGCTCAATTTAAACCCAGAAACATCCAAGGTAGTTTCTGCTAAAGATTTTCCATTGCTATCGAAACTGTAAACTCTAAACTTATGGTCAACATCCTCGTCGATAAATCGAAATACTAGTAAATTTCCATCGCTGTCGACTAAGAAATTGTAATAGTAAGGAGTGTTTTTGGGGAAAAAGTTGGGTTCGTAAACCTCGGAAACATCCTCCTTGGTGAATTTATTTTCAGCAACACTTTTTTCTATTCGTGCAACAAACTCTTTCTTTGACTCTTCGGGGTAGGCCGGAGGATTAAAGTCTAAGTTAAATGATTTGAGCAACTTGCCTTCAGCTGAGTAGGTTTCAATTATGTTGAGAGTATTAATACCCACAATCAAATTCCCGTTGGGTAAGGCCCGCATTATCAATTCCGTTTTGGTGAAAAACGGTGAACTAGAATACATATAGTTATCCTTGTTTACAACAACCATTGAGCCTTTGGAGACATTGTCGTACTTCTTAATTATTTTTTGCTCCTCAGTTTCAGGGTCGATTATGGTAATAACTCTCCTGTCGTTCGTTCTTGCTACAACAAATCCTACAAGCGCAATTTTTGTTCCACAAGCAATGGTTTTCAGTGGCATATAGTCCACCTTAATGGTTTTTATGTAATTTCCATCTGTTGAAAATATTTTAATATGACCATTAAGTTCGTGAGTGAAAACATATTTATTTCCTATTACGCCTCCAAGAGTTGGTCGCTCACTGAATTCGCCAACACCCTTTCCTTTCTTTCCAAAAGTTAGGACTAATTCTCCCTTAGAGTTGAATTTTTGAATTGTGTACGAACTGTAATTTCCCACAAAAACACTCCCGTCGGAGGCAACTGCTATACTTTTATAATAGCCAATAGAGTTGCCATATGAAACTTCTAAATAATCGGGGAATATTTTCTCCCAATTTGCACCAACCGCAAAACTGCTTTCAGGCTCAAGGGAAGCCTTTCCAGATTTATAAATATCGAGCAAGGATTGACCTTTTACAGCATATAAAAATGCCATTGTCATTAAAAATACCGTTAGTTTTTTCATAGTTCAAAATTTAAAGTTGATAATGTACTTTGCGGATTGGCCAATCCTTTATTGTTTGCAAGTTTTTACTAAGTATGTGACACGTACTAAACTATCTCTTGATAATTCTTCGCACTTTACAGCGCGCATTCTCAACAATCGATTTGGAGACTCCAGTTCAGGTTGAAATTCGTTGCTGCTTAATGCAACCCACTTGCAATCATCCTCGGAAATCGAAGTTGAATTATTGGTTTGATGCTTGAAGAATAATACTGCAATTACTATCGATGCGGCAACACTTACACCAATAATATAGTTTTTAAAATTTCGAATTGTTGGTTTCGGATTTTTGTCTAAACCACCAGCAAAACTGTAGTTTTGTATGATATTCAAAGACCCAATTACAGTCTCAATTCTTTTCCTTTTAGCCTCAACCCGCTTTTTACAGTAATCACATTTTTCGATATGAGCACTGAACAACAATAGCGTATCATCGTCTAGTTCTTTATCGATATATGCTTGAATCTGCCAGTCTTTTAAACATTTATTTTTTCCAAACATTTTCATACAACCTCCATTTAAACCAACAGTTTTGTCATTTTATCAATCGCCCGCGAAAGAGTTTTTCCGACTGAATTCTCGTTAATTTCAATAACAGCCGACATCTCCTTGTAGGAAAAACCTTCTTTGTAAAGTATCACCAGGGCCCGCTCCTTTTCACTTAGCTTATCCATTGCTTTGCGCACTCTCAGAAATTGCTCACGTCTCTCTAAGCTATCATCAACATCAACTTGAGCAATCAGAAGGTCACCATACATTAACCGTTGCTTCCTCTTATGAAGATTGATGCATCTATTGTATGCCACCCTATAAATCCACGCTCGAGGATTAATAAAATCAGCCTGCTTTGTTAGCCTTTCAAATAACTCGGTGAATACCTCCTGCGCAATATCCTTGGCATCGTCGGAATTGCCAGTCCACTGCAAGCAGAATCTGTAAATGCAAGAATAATTGTCGTTATAAAAGCCATTAAAATTCATAATCAGAAATCACAACTATAAGACAAACGAAAATAAACTTTGTGACAGGAGACAAAAAATAAAGTTATCAATACTTCGCAATAAAAAAACTTACAAGCAATGCTTTGAATAGCAAACCTTGTAAGTTGAGAGTATTTCTTTTAAATATTTATTCTGTCACTACTCCATAAACCTCTTATCCAAGAAACCTTGAAATTTCTCCTTATACCCGTCGGCAATTGGAATGTATGTTGAGCCAAATACAATTCTATTCCGCTCAATAATGCTTATTTTATTCAAGTTTACGATGTATGAACGATGAACCCGCATAAAATTATGTGGTGTTAACTTTTCCTCCAACGATTTAAGGGTCATCAGGGTTAAAACTGGCCGTGGTTGGTCCGTTAAATATATTTTCACATAGTCCTTTAGCCCTTCGATATAGATTATTTTTTCGTACTCAATCTTAAGCAATTTGTATTCCGATTTAACAAAAATGGCATTATCGTCAGAGTCCACCTTTTTCTCTTCGGGCTGCTTGTTCAACATCCCAAACCAAGTCAGGGCTTTGTTTGCCGCCTTTAGAAACTCCTGATAGTTGAATGGTTTTACCAAATAATCGAGCGCATCAACCTTAAAACCTTCCAGTGCATACTGGCTATAAGCGGTTGTAAAAATCACTTTTGGCCCATGCTGCAAAATTCGGGAGAATTCAATTCCAGTAATTCCGGGCATCTGAATATCGAGAAATATTAAGTCGACCTTGTTTGCAGTTACATACTGCATTGCCTCAAAAGGCGAGGTGAATTTGCTCATCAACTCCAGAAAGGGAGTTTTTAGAACATAGCTCTCCAGCAAATCGAGTGCAAGAGGCTCGTCATCAACAATTATACATTTTATGCTTATCATAGCTGTATTACAACTTTAATGTGAAAAAGACCATCAACAACATCTTTTACCAAGATATACCGTCCAGGATATATCAGGGAAAGACGCTTTTGAATATTATCGAGACCTATTCCATTGGCATCACCACCCTTGTCGGTCTCATATTTCTGTGGAAAATTCGAATTAAACGACTCGAATGATAGAACGTGATTTTTTTCTTCGAGCGTTATTTTGATAATTGATTTTTCGTTAGGGCTAATTCCGTGCTTAAAGGCATTCTCAATTATTGGGATAAATAAAAGCGGAGCAACTGAAACCTCATGGCTCTGAACACTGAAACTGGAATAAACCTCAGTATTTGCTGATAACCGCAATTTCATCAGAGCAATGTAACTCTTCATAAACTCAACTTCACCATTGAGTAGAACCTTATCTTCATTTGTTTCATAAAGATGATAACGCATCAGTTTGGCTAAACCGTGAACCGACTCCTGAGCTTTATCGGGCGAAGTTTGAATTAGCGAGTAAATGTTATTCAACGTATTAAAGAAGAAATGTGGGTTAAGCTGCATTTTAAGATTGTTCAGTTCCGATTTTAAATTTTCGTTCTCTAAGTTTTTTCGTTGATTTTCAGACACAAACCAACGACTTGTTGTGCGTATAGCAACACTTATGCTAACCACAAAAAAGAATGTAAGGTTATGAACTCCAAACATAAAATTCTTGGGAGGCTTTGGCTTAAATGCCTCGTTAAATCCATTGGGATTTGGTTCTCTCATATCGGGCATATCAGGTTTAAATAAGCCAAACAGTTCCCTTACATAATCAGTAAAAAATGACAAACTAATAATCAAGACAAGGTTGATAAGAATAAACCATAACACTTTTTTTTGGAACAAATACCTCTCTATTAGCCAAAAATAGTTGGTATAGAACAATATCATTGATAACGACATTGGAATCCAAATGAAAAAGTAGAAGTTGGGGTCGCGAGGAGGTTCATTGCCCTGAGGATTGCTAAGCGAAAAGAGAAACGGTATAGCAAACCAAAACAACCAAACAAGTATATGAAGCGCTATACTTGCTACTTTTTTTGATTTGGAATTTAGTGTTATCATCGTTGTAAATTTTATAGAAACTACATTATTTAAAATCGCCTAGGAGAACGTCCATTCATATTTTCATTACTTGGACCTTCGCCCTTAGGTTTTCTTTCCTCCATAAATTTAGAATAAATTTTAAACTGTTCATCGGAAAGGAAAGTTTTAACCTTTAAGTCGCGTTCCTTTTCGAAATTTAAAATATTTGGCCTACCATCCGATTGCCTATCGCTATTCATTTTATTAAAGAATGTAATAAGCGCAAGTTTTACCGAGTCCTGAACCGAGGTTGACATCTCAATCTTCTCGCTCAACTCGTTTACCGTTTTTGAGGCCATTTCGTTGGCATCAAACTTTGGTCGCTCAGGGCGTTGTGCACTTAAACTCAATGAACTAGCCAACGCAATGATAACTAAAAATATAACTCTCTTCATATACTACGATTTAATTAACTGATTATTCATAACGTAACGCTTCAATTGGGTCGAGGTACGATGCTTTTCGAGCAGGATACCATCCAAAAAACACGCCTGTGGCCAAACAAACAATAAACGATAAGATTACGGAGAATGATGTTATTGCGATGGGCCAGCCAAATATTGCAGAAACACCATAGGCAAAAATAAATCCAAACATCACCCCAATTAGTCCACCAGCAAAACTTATCATAACCGATTCTATTAGGAACTGAAGCATAATATCAACCTCTCGTCCACCAATTGCCATACGTAATCCAATTTCGCGAGTACGCTCGGTTACCGAAACAAACATAATGTTCATAATACCAATTCCACCCACAAACAACGATATACTTGCTATTGCTGCAAGGAGTATTGTTAGCATATTGGTAATGGAACTGAATGTGTTTATTAGTTCGGCTTGAGAACGAACCTCAAAATCATCAGCCTCTGTGCTTTTCAACTTATGACTTTTCCTTAACGCTTCAGATATTTCATCAACAGCCTTGGATGAGGCTTCTTCGCTAACGGCTGAGGTAAAAATGCTTTGAACCCAAGTAATAGCCATTATTCGTTTCTGAACGGTTGTGTAAGGCGCAATAATTATATCGTCCTGGTCCTGTCCAAATGTATTTTCGCCTTTCTCTGCAAGCACGCCAATAACCTTAAAAGGAATTTTGTTAAAACGGATTGTTTTTCCAATGGGCGATTCCCCATTTGTGAATAAATTCTCCACAACAGTTTGACCTAAAACACAAACCTTGCTGGAGTTATTCAGTTCTTGCTCGTTAAAAATCCGTCCATCTTTCAGCGATAGTTTGCGGATGCTCAAATAATCGGCGTTAACTCCTTGCATTGATGTAGGCCAGTTATTTGAACTATAAATTACCTGACCGCCAGAACTAACCTGTGGCGAAACTGCGGAAACACTTGGACAACTCTTTTTGATTGCCTCCACATCGGCAATTTCTAGAGTTTGCATACTGCTAGCATCCATTCTTACGCCTTCGCGCATATCGCTGTTTGGGCGTACAAATATCATATTGGAGCCCATGCTGGATATCTGGTTTTGGATGCTTTTCTTGGAGCCCTGACCAATTGCTAACATCACAATAACCGAAGCAACTCCAATTATAATACCCAGCATTGTGAGGAACGTTCTCATTTTGTTCCTTACCATCGCCTTAAGGGCTATTTTTGCCAAATTGCTAGTGTTCATCTTAAATGTTGTTACTTGTTGGAATACTTAAACTCTCCAATAGTTTTGCCTTTTTATTCTCGGCCAGAGTATCGCTAATAACTAAACCATCCCTCAATGTTACAGTTCGTTTACTCATCGATGCTATTTCCGGTTCGTGTGTTACAAATACAATAGTTTTTCCTTGCTGATTTAGTTCCTGAAATAGATGCATAATCTCGTAGCTTGTTTTTGTATCAAGATTTCCTGTGGCCTCGTCGGCAAGTATCATTACAGGGTCATTAACCAGCGCCCTAGCAATGGCAACCCGCTGCTGCTGTCCTCCGGAAAGTTGATTGGGTTTATGGTCCATTCTATTTTCTAGACCAACAGCCTTTAGTGCTCTTTTTGCCCTTTCGCGCCTGTCCCTCGATGAAACATTTGAATTGTACAGCAAGGGTAACTCTACATTCTCCAATGCTGAAGTGCGCGATAAAAGGTTGAATGATTGAAAAACAAAACCAATCTTTTCGTTCCTAATTCTGGCTAGTTCGTTCTTGTTTAATGTTGAAATAGATGTACTATCGATAAAATATTTTCCATCGGTTGGTTTATCCAAACATCCAAGAATATTTAGCAGGGTTGTTTTCCCCGAACCGCTTGCTCCCATGATAGTCAAGAACTCGCCCTTGTCAACATCAAACGAAACACCTCGCAAAGCATGAACAACCTCACTTCCAACCAAAAAGTTTCGCTTTAAATCTTCAATATGAATTATTGATTGGCTCATAATCTTATTGTTTTGCATTACCTGGTTTTGGTGGTGTTGGAAGGAAAGGACTTTTACTTTCTTTAGATGTAGATTTGGCTACAACTTTAACTGCGGATGTAACCACGGAATCTCCATCGTTCAACCCTTCCATAATCTCGGTATAAGCACCATCGTCCATTCCTACTTTAACCCTTTGGGGTTTAATAATTTCTCCATTCTTTAGCCAAACTGTGCCAAAACCACTGTCAGCTTGAACTTCATCCATTGGCATTGCTTCTGGGATTCCATTGGGCATTCCGTCTGGCTTGCCTTTTGGTTTTGGCAAGTACTTCATCGCCACATCCATATCGGGTTTGAATTGCAATGCTTTCGATGCTACCTTAAACACATTCTTTGCCTGTTTTGTAATTATACTGATGCTTGCAGTTAAGCCGGGCATTAGTTTTAAATCAGGGTTTGGAGCTTCAACAATCACCTTGTAGGTTACCACACTCGATGATACTGTTGGATTCAACCTTATTTGCGATACAGTCCCTCCAAAGGTGTCGCTTGGGAAGGCATCAACGGTGAAGGTTACCTCCTGACCCATTTTCACTTGGCCTATATCGGCCTCATCCACGTTGGCCTCCACCTTCATTTTGGTTAAATCTCTGGCAATGGTAAAAAGTGTAGGTGTGCTAAAACTTGCCGCAACGGTTTGTCCTTCCTCTACATTCCGTGCTAGAATAACCCCATCAATGGGTGAGTAAATTGACGCATACGAAAGATTTACCTCGGCCTGTTCCAACTCAGAAATCAACCTATCGACACTTGCTTTGGCATTGTTATACTTGTACTGTGCTGACTCAATATCAACATCGCTTACAGCCTTTGTTTCGTATAGTTTTTTAGTTCTATTCAGGTTTTGCTCCTGGTAGGTTAACTCATTCTGAGCAGATGCCAAACTGGCTTTCGATTGCAAAACCCTTGCTTTCAACGTCGACTTATCGAGTTCGGCCAGCAATTGCCCTTTCTTAACCTGCGAGTTAAAATCCGCATAAATTCCATTAATTACACCCGAAACCTGCGTTCCCACCTCAATCTTATCAATTGGTTCAATGGTACCTGTTGCCGTTACGGTGTTAATTATGCTACCTCTTTCAACTAGCGCCGTTTCCAGACTTATTACATCCTTTTTACCCTTTGCAAACACAAAAAACATGATGATTGCAACTAACACGGGGATGCCTATTAAAAGTGATTTCTTCTTCATTTTTTACTTCTTAAAGTGTTATTGTTTTTCCCATATAGTAATCAAGAATCTTAAGATTCAGTATTGCAGAGTATTTCGACTGAATTAGTTCCATTTTAGAGTTGAGCAAACTAGTTTTAACTTTTAGCAATTCCACAGCATTAATCATCCCTAAGTTGAACTGCTGTTCCGATAATCGGTAACTCTCATCGGCCAATTCCATTTGGGTTTTAGCCGATTTATAGCGATAAATTCCCGCCACGGCATCCTGATAAATAGTTTCGACCTGTTGCTGAAGGTTCTTTTCAGTCTCTAGCGCCGATAGCCTTGCCTGCTCCATCCCAATTTTCGATTGCTGAACCGATGTTTTCGTTGAGAATCTATTGAAAATTGGCACATTAAGAGTTAGCCCAACTTTTTGAAGTTGATTGTTCGAAAGTTGATTGCTAAAACCTCCACTCAAACTAGAACTATAGTCGGTTGAATAACCTGCATTGAGACTCAGCGAAGGCAAGTAACCTGATTTTGTTATTCTAAAATTCACCTCAGCAATTTGATTATTTACCTGACTGTTCCTTATCTCGGGCATTATTGATATGGCGGCATTAATTGCCTCCAACTTAGAAGGAAAACTTGCTAAACTATCAATCACCTGCACCTCAGGGAAGGATACAGCAAAAGTATCGGCAACAGGAATTTCCAATAGCTGCTTTAAATCGGTTGTTCGTGAAGTGAGGTTATTTCTGGCAACAGTTAATGAGTAGTTATCGCTTGCAAGCTGAGCCTCCATTTGCGCCAAATCCTTGCGAACAATTGAACCCGCATTAAAAAGGTCTTTTGAGCGCTCTACCTGTTTTTGAGAGGCCAATACAACCTCGCCATAGTAGTCGACTGACTCCTTTGTGTAGAGCACATCTAAATACGCCTGAACAATTGAAAGAATTATTGATTTTTGGGTGATTTCAACCTCAACGTTAGCCTGCTCAACAGAAAGTTGGCTTTTCCGGATATTATTTTTAATAGTGCCACCCTGATATATTGGCATACTTGCCGTTAATGAAAAACTAGTACCATTGGATGCAGCCCAACTATCGGCATTAGTTTTATCTTTAGAGTTCGAGAGGTTTTCAGAAACTGATGCATTGAGGGAGGGCAACCAAGCCGATTTATCTTCTGATAAATCAAGTTCATTTGAAGTTACACTCAACTTTTTCTGCTTAACTTGGATGTTATTTTCTAGAGCATAGTTGATGCAATTATTTAAATCCCAAATCCTATTGGAATAGTTTTGCGCCAATAAATTTTTGCAGAAAAGAAAATTGGCAATAATTAAAACTAAAAATGTAAGTAACCTTTGCATAAAAATAAATTTTTAAACAAAAGTCAACTTGAATTTTAACCAATACAAAAAAACTAGATGATTGCTGGATTGTAGTAGATTAATTAGATGAATTAATCGACCTAATAAGAATTTTCAGCAAGGATATTTAGGTAAAACATCTTTCTGTTAGTCCTTTAATTACTTAGAACAAAAGCCAGTTAGAATGCAAATATCAAACTATGCAAAGTATGCTTTTGTGTTAAGTTATAAAAGCGTATTTAACTCATAGGAACTTCCATTAGCAGAATCTCGGAACTTGAAATTGACTTAATACTAAGTTGACGTATATCCAATATCCCTAAACCATCACGAGAATCGAGTTCTATGCCATCTACAGAGACCTTGCCGTTCAAAACAAAGATATATATTCCGTTGCCGTCCTTTTTAAGCTGATAACTTACCTCGCTATTACCATCAAACTTGCCAAGGTGAAACCATGCTTCCTGATGAATCCAAACTCCCTCATCATCCTTATTGGGGGAAAGAATTTGCTGAAAGCGGTTAAATCTATCCGACACATTCAGGGTTAATTGGTCGTAACGGGGAGTAACATTTCTCTTGTTTGGGAAAATCCATATTTGAAGAAACTTCACCACGCTATCCTTGTTTTTATTGTACTCGCTATGAGTAATGCCAGAGCCAGCGCTCATTACCTGAATATCGCCATTTTTTATTACAGCCACATTCCCCATACTATCGCGATGTTCCAAATCGCCCTCAAGCGGAATACTTACTATTTCCATATTATCGTGAGGGTGTGTATCGAAACCCATACCCCCAGCAACCTCGTCATCGTTTAAAACTCTAAGCACTCCAAAATGAATCCTTTCAGGATTATAGTAGCCTCCAAAACTAAACGTGTGATAACTTTTTAGCCACCCAAAACTTGAAAAGCCTCTGCTATCAGATTTATGAATTACTTTCATAATAAAACTTTTTAATAGAAACCCCAAATTAATGCAATTGGTTCATAAATAATAAAAAAACACCCGAAACAAAATGTCTCGGGTGCCTTAGAGCCGATAAACTAATTATTAACCCAATTAATCATTATCCACCTGCTCTGCAAAGGGATAAAACTCCCAAACATCATCAAGGTAAAGGCTACTAGTTTTTCCTGTTAAAACGAAACCTCTATTGTTAATTGTAAACCCAACCGCATTTGTTCTTGCTGTTCCCTCAAACTCTGTTTTTTTTGTCCATAAATCTTTAGCAGGGTTATACTCCCAAGTAGTATTAACAAGACTACTCTCATCTCCAGTTGCAATATATCCGTAACCGTTTATTACAAAAGTCACTCCACACTGCCTAATTATTGATGTATAATCATCATCATATTCATCATCTGAATTATCAGCAATATCGCGTTTATTAGTCCAAGTATCTGCGCTGCAATCATAAGCCCAAAAATCATCAACGTAAGTTCCGTTATTATTTCCTCCGAAAACATAGGCAATATCATCAATCACAAACACATGAGCATTAAATCGTTTAGAGCCCGGAAGGCTTGTTTTCTGAGTCCAAGTGTCTGTTTCAGCATTATACTCCCATAGATCTTTAAGATAATTCCCATCAAAACCGCCACAAACGAAACCCTTTCCTCCAATAGTAAATGAAACAGCTCCATAACGTGCAGAGGCAGGAAAATCATTTTTCTGAGTCCAACTATCGTTAATCGGATCGTATTCCCAAACATCGTTTAATTTTGTTGAGCCATCGTAACCACAACCAACATAGCCTTTCCCATTTGCCGAAAAACTAAAAGCAGATGTTCTTCCTAATCCCGGAAAAGATGCTTTTTGTAACCATTGATTTTGGTCAGGGTTATATTCCCAGCAATCCTGCAATCTAACTCTTTCATCACCATCGTAACCGGATACAACATAGGCCTTATCCCCTATTACAAAGGAAACAGCATGGCTTCTGGCAACACCTTCAAACTCCCACAAGGTTTTCCAGTTACCAACCAAATCTGCGTCATCGTCATCGTCATCATCATTACACGACACCATAAATAGGGCCATGAATAATAAAAGCACTGAGACTTTTAAGTAATTCAATTTTCTGTTCATCATAACTAGTTAAAAGATAATTGTTTTTGATGCTCGAATGTAGTATTGAAACATCTTTCACAAATAATAATATCGACAAAATCCTTTGTTTTATATACAAATTATCCTCCAAGGTCTACAAACCTTCCGTTGCACCCAATAGCAATCAAATCTATAGCATTAATAAGATTGTCGATAAAAGTTATCCTAATATCGATTTCGTTTTTCATGAACACTCAATACTCTTTATTTTGAAAGAAAATTGAATTTAGTAACAATGAAAAACCAACTATTCTTAATTGCTGCAATTAGCATCTTTTCGCTTTTATCATGCAATACCAGTAATGATCTTGAAATTGGAACCGACTTCATAGAGTCGGATGCGAGTTTAGTGCTATGCGATACATTTTCCGTAAAACTCTCAACATTAATTCTTGATTCTTTAGAAACCTCGGGGAAATCCATTGCTCTTGTTGGTCGATATAGCGACAACAACATAGGTATACTGAATTCAAAAAGTTATGTTTTGTTGAATCCAAGCATTTACACACTTGAAGAAGAAACTGTTTATGACTCGCTAGTCCTTATCGTAGTACCTTCTGGATATTATTATGGCGACACACTAGCAAATTACAGCATCAAGGTACATAGAGTTACAGAAGCAATAGAAAAAGAAAAGTATGATGGATTACTTAGCAATAATTCACACTTTGAATACGACACAAATCCAATTGGAGAAAAAACATTTAAGCCAAGACCTAAATCAGGGAATGAAATTAGAATTCCAATGAACGATGATTTAGGGCTTGAACTTACAAACAAGTTTAAGTCCAGCTCTAATCCATTCTCTGAAGAGAGTTTTACATATTATTTCAAAGGCATTCAACTAGAAACCTCGGAAACCACAAATTGCATTCTAGGTTATACTGTTAATGACACGTCACTTTATTTTAGGCTATACTATCATCTCGAGGGTTACGATGAAACAAAATATCTTGACATGAAAGCCTCTTCAACAAATTTGCAATTCAATCAAATTACTGCAGACAGTACTAATTCAGTTATAAGTAAACTTTCTCAAGAAACAACTGATTCTGAAATATTGAATAACAATGCTTACGTACAAGGTGGGACAGGGATTGTTACTAGAATAGATTTCCCTACATTAAAGACGTTGTTGCTTCAAAACCGGAAATTTGAAGTTATAAAAGCGGAACTGTCAATACAACCTTCGGCAGAAATGGATTTCAGCTACCTACCATCTAACCTATATTTATACTTATCAAACAAACATAACGATTTTATTACCCAACTCACCGACAATGACGGCAATGCTGTTAATGGCTCATTGAACAAAGATTATATATATAGAGAAAATACAACTTACTCTTGGGATATAACATCATACATCAACCTGATAGTTGAAAATCCAGAAAGTGAATACAATGGGCTATTGCTACTTCCAGAAAATTACGACAAAGAATTTAACCACGTAGTAATTGCCAACCAGCAAAAATCAAAATACAGAACAAAACTCAAACTTCTTATCCTATACTATGAATAAGTATTCTAGATGCACAGTTGCAACAATTTTTCTTATTTTGGGAATATCTAAAACTTATTCCCAAAACTCAACAAACTCACCTTATACTTATTATGGCATTGGCGAGTTTGTCAATTCTGACCACAGCCGAACATCAGGCATGGGCGGAATAGGAATTGGGATTAAGTCAAAAGGCTTTATTAATTATCAAAACCCTTCATCTTACAGTGCTTTTGACAGTTTAAACGTTATTCTCGACGTGGCTTATAGTGGTTCTTTATCAAAAATAGAATCCTCTAACAACTCATACAAGACAATTAATGGAAATTTAAAAAAAATAGCATTAGGCTTCAGATTATCTCCAAAATGGGCAATAAGCGCAGGATTAGTACCATTTACGAATGTTGGTTACAAAACCGTTACTGAAAAAGGAATTGAGGGTTTAAGTGATAATTTTACCATTACAAGCGAAGGCAAAGGCGGTTTAAGCAAGGTGTTCATTGGCAACTCCTTAAAACTAGGCAATAATATTTCAATAGGATTTAACACAAATCTGCTGGTTGGTTATTACGAAAAGAATGAAACCTATACATTCGACGAATACTCTACAGACTACAAGGAAACAATACGCAAGTACAAGCCATCCTCAACATTTACCATGGACTTTGGTCTACAGTACACCGATACAATTAACTCGAAATGGGGCTATACTGTTGGATTTACTGGAGGAACAAATACTAAATTAAGAATGCGCGAATACGTTAACTACAACTCGGAATCGAGCACCGAGGATGAACTAACAAACAGTTACAATTTTTGGACTCCCGCATTTATTGGATTAGGATTCTCCATAAATTCTCAAAATTGGACATTTGGCGCCGATTACAAGATTCAATACTGGGAGAACTTAATCAACAAAAATGGAATAAACTACCTAAACAATAGCCACCATCTTGCATTTGGAACAGAATACACTCCAAAAGGAATTTTTGGACGAACAATACTACAAAGAATGTCGTACCAAATCGGGGGTCATTTCGACAGGTCATATCTAAAAATAAACTCCATGAATTTTGACACCTATGGTTTTTCAGCAGGGGTTTTAATACCTATTAAAAATCAAGGTTCAAGGATTGGCGTCTCATTCGATATGGGGAAAAAAGGTAGAGTGGATAATGGAATGTTTAAAGAGAACTACTACCAGCTTAACCTATCGCTCAACTTTTCTGATTTTTGGTTTCAAAAACGCAAATTTAATTAATGTCAAATATGAAAACTAAAAGTTTTTTTCTTTTGATAGTAATTGCCTTACATCTTTTGGCTTGCGAAAAGCATCTTGAAGTAACCAATGAACCCATAGTTGTTAACGAAGACGACGATGATTATACATGGAATGAATCCAATGCAATTTCCATAGTGCTCAATGGTAATTCTATTGAATGTAATTCTAGTAAAGTTAGCATCGATGGCACAAAAGCAACAATATTATCGGCTGGGCAATATTTAATCTCTGGGACATTAACTAACGGGCAAATAATTGTTAATACCCAGGACGAATCAACCGTAAAGTTATTAACGAAAGGAGTAAACATTAGTTGCAGCAATAACGCTCCTCTATATATCTACAATGCTAAAAAATCGGTTTTAGTGCTACTAGAAAATACAGAAAATGTTTTTACGGATGGTTCAGCCTACACTTTTGCAAGCGGAGAGGATGAACCCAATGCAACAATATACAGCAAAGCCGACTTAACTATCTACGGAGATGGAAAACTTACCGTAAACGGAAATTACAACGATGGTATTACTAGCAAGGATGGACTAATTATAAAGAATGCTAATTTATCTGTAACAGCAAAAGATGATGGCATTAGAGGAAAAGACTACTTAATCACGGACGCATCGGCTTTTACAATAAACGCTGGCGGAGATGGAATAAAATCCGACAATGATGAAAACGCTACTGCTGGCTATATCAATATTGGGTCAGGCACATTCAACATCACATCTGTGGGTGACGGGATTTCGGCTATAACCGATATTAACATAACCGATGGTAGTTTTGATATAAAAACAGGAGGAGGAAGCAATTACACGACCTCAACATCCGCAAAAGGATTAAAAGCAGGCAACAACTTATCAATTCACTGCGAAACGCTTTCGGTAAATTCGGCCGACGATGCGTTACACTCTAACAACACTCTTGAATTTAATTATGGTGATGCATATATTAGTGCGGCAGATGATGGGATTCACGCAGACAACTCGGCCACAATAAATAATGGAACCATAACCATTTCAAAATCTTACGAGGGTCTTGAAAGCGCATTAATCACAGTAAATAGCGGCAACATCCATATCACTGCAAGCGATGATGGCATAAATGGTGCTGGTGGTTCGGTTATTTCAACTCAATATGGCAATGTTGCATCGGGCAATATGTTCATTAATGGAGGCTACATCTATGTCAATGCTAGTGGCGACGGAGTCGACATAAATGGTTCTATAACCATGACAGATGGAAAACTTATTGTTCACGGCCCAACCAACAATGGCAATGGAGCAATTGATTACGATGGAACATTCAAACTAACCGGAGGTTATTTAGTTGCAGTTGGTAGTTCTGGAATGGCTCAAGCACCAAGTACATCATCTACCCAGTATTCTGTTATTGTAAACCTAACCTCATCGCAACAGGCTACAACCCCAATAAGCATCTTGAATACTGATGGAACTCAAGTTTTGAGTTTCAAATCTAACAAAACCTATCAATCCTTAGTGTTTTCATCGCCAGCAATTACAAGCGGACAAAGCTACAATGTGTATCTTGGTGGAAATTGCACAGGAACACTTACAGATGGGATATACGAAGGAGGAACCTATACTGCTGGAACAAAATACACAACATTCACGGTATCCAGCATAGTTACAAAGATTGGAGACACAGGTGGACGGCCATAAAATCATTGAACTATCTGGTAAAGAGGATAAAGGGCTATAAGCCCTTTATTTTTTTGCATGCATTCTTCAAAACTCATTAACTTTACAGTGCATCAATTGATTTTGACTATGAGCGAAGTTGAAAAATACATAGCCACCTTTCCGGTTGAAGTACAAATACTTTTACATCAAATTCGCGGTGTTATAAAAGAAAAAGCCCCCAGTGCTGCTGAAACTATAAAGTATGCAATACCCACCTATGTTCAAAAAGAGAACTTAGTCCATTTTGCAGGCTATAAGAACCACATTGGGTTTTACCCAACTCCTTCGGGCATAGAAACGTTTAAAAATGAAATTGCCGAATACAAATGGTCAAAAGGCGCTGTGCAGTTTCCCATAGACAAACCTTTACCACTTGATTTGATTGGAAGGATAGTAGAGTATAGAGTAAACGAGGTGATAAATAAAAACAAATAACCATTATTAATAATGAATATCAAAAAATCTAACGATAGGATACTGCTCTTAATCATATCATTTATCAGTGTAATTTTTCAACTCAGTTTTTACAGTTTGTTTGAGTTTCATCGCGATGAACTACTTTACTTCTCGCTAGGACAACACTTGGCATTGGGATACCATTCTGTACCTCCATTCATAGGTTTTTTGGCCTTTGTATCAACAAAACTTTTTGGGTACACGCTATTTGCAGCGAAGTTCTTCCCTGCGCTTGCGGGGGGTATACTTATCTATCTTAGTGGAATAATTGCAAAAGAGCTAAAGGGTGGGTTATACGCTCAAATCCTTACCGCAATATCACTACTTGTTTCGCTGCTTTTTATCAGAGCATTTGGATTATTCCAACCAGTTGTTTTCGATATTCTGTTCTGGACATTAGCTATTTATCTTTTTATCCGATATCTGAATTCAAATCAACCTAGATACATACTTCATTTTGGAGTCGCAATTGGTATCGGGTTCTTAAATAAATACAATATCTTATTCCTAGTTATTTCCCTTTTCACCGCAATCATTTTCACCCAGCACCGAAAGATTTACACATTAAAACATCTTTACTTTGCAGTCCTAGTTGCATTTGCAATAGTATTGCCAAATATTGTTTGGCAAATCAACCACGGATTTCCTGTTATTAGTCACATGACAGAACTACGCAATTCGCAGTTAGTAAATATGAGCCCTGCTACGTTTCTTACGGAACAATTGCTTATGGTTATTCCATCAACCATAATTGTAATTCCAGCGATATTCTTTCTATTAATATCTAATCACTTTAAAGATTACCGGGTACTTGGTTACTATGCAATTGCTGTGATAGTAATTTTTATGCTTTTACAGGGGAAAACTTACTATACAGCAGGAATATACCCAATGCTAATTGCCAGTGGCGCGGTAACTTTCGAGAAAATTTTAAAAAGATTATACTCTAGGATAATACTTATTGCAATTCTACTTCTGCTCGGCTACATAAACCTTCCAATGGGAAAGCCAATTTATAAACCAGAGAAATTAGTTGCGTATTTTGATAAAGTTGAAAAATTAACGGGTAATAACGCTGTAAGACGCGACGAGAATAACAACTATAATAAGTTACCACAGGATTACTCCGATATGCTTGGCTGGGAAGAACTTACCAGCATTACAAAAAAGGCTTGGCAAATGGTGCAAAATAAGAATAGTTCCATTATTTATGCTGAAAACTACGGGCAAGCAGGTGCTATTTGTGTTATTGGCAAAAGATACAATCTACCAAACGCTCTAAGTTTTAGCGATAACTTTAGGTTTTGGCTTCCAAAATCATTTTCAACTGAAATAACTGAGGTTATATACATCAACGATGAGGTTGGAGAAGATGTTCGTGAATTATTTATGGATATTCAGGAAGTTGGAAAAATCAGCAACCCTCTGGCTCGTGAGTTTGGAACTACAGTGTACCTATGCAGAAATCCAAAAAGAAGTTTTAATAAGTTTTGGGAAGAAGTAATAAATAGCCAAGAATAGAAAAAATTATGAAAATACTAGCGCTAGAAAAAGAAGTTGACGGAGTTGATTGGAGTAACTGCGATGAAGTTTTAAAACAGGAGGCACTTCAAGTGTATCAACTCCAAAAGTCTGGAATAATTAGGGAGATTTACTTCAACCAGAACCATTGTGCTATAATAATACTTGAGTGCGAAAGCACATCTGTGGCAAAAAACACTTTAAATAAGTTACCTCTGGTAAAGAGTGGCTTAATAAATTTCGAAGTAATGGAACTAACCCCTTACAATGGTTTTGACAGAATTATCGAAAAACAAATTTTGCTATGACAAAATTAACCGATAATAAACTGTTGCTGATAGAGCAATGCCTGCTCAAATGCTGGAGCATAGAAACAAGCAGCAAGTGGACACCGGAAAAGCCTTACAAAGGGCAATGTGGAGTTACCTCGCTCGTAATTAACGATTTGTTTGGTGGCAACATACTGAGAACCGAAGTGGAGGGACAATGGCATTTCTACAACAGAATTGAAGGCGAACGTTATGATTTCACTAGAAAACAGTTCAACTTCGAAATTTACTATCAGGATATTGAATCGAATAGAGAGGAAGCGTTTGCCGATACTGATGAATGCCAGTATTCAACATTAAAAAAATTGATGTATCAGAAATACACCCAACATTTATGAACATGTTAGATATTTATTTGCCCACATACTGATAACCTAAAATTGGGAAAATCTTTTCATTTTATTTACTTTTGACATAAACTTTAAACTCACATCAAAGTGAAATTCGATAACGAACCTACAGTATACGGTATACATATGGCCAAACTCATTCTGGCCTTCTTTGTTCTCATTTTCATTCTGTTTATGCTAATTACAGAATTACCTAATTTCATTGAACGCAATACAGGCATTACAACAGGGTGGTCCATAGGCATTGTACTTGGCTCTTACTTTCTTTTCTTTTTCTACTTTATTATAAAAGGCTCAGCATTCGTATCGTACAACGATGAGGGATCTAAAATGATCATACGCACATTTAAGATTAAACCTTTTAACTCAACAAAAATATCACTAGAAATTCCAAAGAATGAGTTTTACAAGTACTCAGTAACAAAGAAAAACCTTAAGGAGGAGTTGCACCTATATGTGCGGAAAGGAAATAAAATCTCCAAGTATCCACCCATATCCATTGTATCGCTCACTAAAGAGCAAAAACAACAACTACTTGACACTCTCAACAAACTCGCCGAAGTAAACTAAAAAATTTGAAAGACCCCGAACTTAAATATAAGATTGGAATAGAGCTTATTCCCAAGATTGGCAGCATAAATGCCAAAAAATTAATTGCATACTGCGGAAGCCCTGAAGCTGTTTTCAAGGAACATAAAAAAAATTTACTAAAAATTCCTGGCATTGGAGAGGTTATAGCCACTGAAATTATTAATCAGAAAATTCTCGATAAGGCTGAAGCAGAAATTGAATTCATTGAGAAGTACAGGATAAAAGCACTATATTATATTGATACAGAATACCCCGAACGGTTAAAGCAATGCGAAGACGGGCCAGTAGTTCTATTCGTGAAATCAAACCAAAACTTCAACTTCAATACCGATAAAATAATAAGCATTGTAGGCACCCGCAAAGCAACCACCTATGGTAAAATCATTTGCGATGAATTAATTGGCGGCATTGCTTCAAAAGGTTATTTACCACTAGTGGTAAGCGGATTAGCATACGGAATAGACGTTGCAGCACATAAAGCCGCAATTAAACATCAACTTCCTACCATTGCAGTGCTTGGTCATGGACTCAACACAATATATCCAAGTGCGCACAGGAATGTTGCAAAGGAGATAGCGAATCATGGGGCACTGGTTACAGATTTTATATCTGAGACACCTTTCGACAGGAATAATTTCTTACGCCGTAATAGAATTATTGCAGGCTTAGCGGATGCTACAATTGTTGTAGAAAGTGCCGAGGAGGGAGGCGCCCTTGTTACTGCCGATATCGCAAACTCATACAACCGTGAAGTTTTTGCTGTACCTGGCAATGTAACATCGAGCTACTCTAAAGGATGCAACCAACTTATTAAGCAGAATAAAGCGGCTTTAATAGAATCGGCCGATGATATAGAATTCCTGCTTGGTTGGAAACCTAACGTAAAAAATACACCAAAGCAAACTAGCATTAATTTTAACACTTTCAATACCGAGGAACAAATAATCCTCAACTATTTACGTAACAACGGCGAAGAAACAATAGATTTAATTTCAATAAACACTGGCATTCCAGTATCTAAAGCACTATCGATGCTACTTAACCTGGAATTCTCAGGAGCAGTAATTAGCAAACCAGGTAAAATATTTGCTTTAAGTTCAATGTAGACGTAACTTCGAAAAAAAATCCTATGGCTAAAAAAGAGAGCAGAGTAAAGCGAGTAATGCAAACCATTAACAAGGTAAATAAATTTATTACTCACGATGTATGGAGCACTCGTTTGGATGACCTCCCCCCAAAACTCCGAGCTCCGTTTAAGTATCTCAGAGTTATACTACTCGCGCTCCGTGGATTTAACGAGGACAAAGTCCAGGTTAAAGCATCTGCTCTTACTTACTATACCCTGATGTCCATAGTGCCTGTATTTGCACTGATTTTTGGCATAGCTAAAGGATTTGGAGTTGGAAAATATCTTGAGCAGCAAATTATCACCAATTTTAAAGGACAGGAAGAGGTGATGAATCAAGTAATAAGTTTTTCACACTCTCTACTAGCACGAACAGGTGGAGGCGTTATTGCTGGAATTGGTATTGTTCTTTTATTCTGGTCGGTAATTAAGGTACTAAATAACATCGAGAATTCTTTCAACGATATATGGCAAGTTGAGAAACCCAGAACATGGACAAGAAAGTTTACCGATTACCTATCCATAATGCTTATTGCACCAATACTTTTAATTGCATCGAGCGGTATTCATGTATTCTTGGCCACTCAAATTAGTTCAATAGCACAAGAGGTAGAGATTATTGGGTATGTGAGCCCATTACTAATATCAGCATTACAATTCCTTCCTTATCTATTAATATGGGTACTGTTTAGTTTCATATTTATTGCAATGCCTAACACTAAAGTGTCATACGCATCAGGAATTATTGCCGGGGTTATTTCAGGTTCCGGATTCGTAATTGTGCAATGGGCATATATTTTCCTACAAATAGGCGTTTCCAAGTACAATGCCATTTATGGAAGTTTCGCTGCTTTACCTCTATTCCTAATCTGGATGCAAACCAGCTGGTTAATCGTACTATTTGGTGCTGAAATATCATTCGCATACCAGAACGTTGAAATGTATGAATTTGAAAAGGAAACCGATTTTATTAGTCATAATAACCGTAAAGTGCTATCCATACTTATTCTCACCACAATTATTAAGCGATTCAAAGAAGGAGAAGAACCCCTAACAAGCCTTGAGCTATCCAAGATGCTTCATATACCTCAGCGCCTAATGAGAAATCTGCTAACATTGATGATAGACAGCGGTTTGGTAAACGAGGTACTTTTGAAGGACACAAAAAACATAGTATATCAGCCTGCAAGACATATTGAGCATCTGTCTCTGGCGTTTGTGGAGGAAAAGTTAGATAATCATGGATTAAGCATAGAGCCTAACCTTGATGAAATGGAAAAAGTAAAGGCAACCTGCAACGGATTTACAAATAGTTACAGAAAGCTTACTAAAGACACTCTTCTGGGCGACATATAACCACTACCACTTCTCCCTGCGAATATTCTCAGGCTTAAATTTATCTTTAGGCCTGTTTTCGCCTTTGGGATACCCAATAGGAATAACATTCAAAGGGAAAACGTTTTGAGGAATTGATAGTACATCGCGCACCACGTCAATCCTTTCGGATCTTGGATAAACTCCAGTCCACACTGCACCCAAACCCATAGATTCAATGGCCAAAAGTATATTCTGTGTTGCAGCGGAACAATCCTGAACCCAGTAGCCCTCTGGACTATCGCCAGATTTTTCTGGAATGCCACAAACTACAATTGCAGCAGTTGCCTCGTATAGCATTTTTGCATATGGAAGTCTATCTGCTAAAGTGTTTAGGGTGTTCCTATCTGTAATAATAATAAAAGCCCAAGGTTGCAAGTTTCTAGCCGATGGTGCTGCCATACCAGCCTTTACTATCAGTTCTAATTGCTCTTTGCTTAAAACTTTATTTTCAAAACTCCGAACGCTCTTGCGTTCAAAAATTGTTTTGACAGTATTGTTCATTTCCATAATCTTTTAGTGTTTATTGAAAATGCCTAATTTATTACGAATTCGAAATTTAATGCAAATCTTTATGTTAAACAAAATGCCGTTTTGAGGATAACGTATTTCAATAATACTTTACTTTGCACCTTCAATTTAAAAAAATAAAAGGAAATGGAGCCATTATTTAAGCCCAAACTATTTACAGTAATTAAAAAGGGCTACTTAAAGGAGCAATTTACCAAAGATTTATTTGCAGGGATAATTGTGGGTATCGTGGCCTTACCGTTGGCAATTGCATTTGCAGTTGCATCAGGGGTTTCACCCGATAAAGGATTAGTTACAGCAGTTATAGCTGGTTTCATTATATCAGCATTGGGCGGTAGTAGAATTCAGATTGGAGGCCCCACTGGCGCTTTCATTGTTATTGTTTATGGTATTATTGAGCAATACGGAACCGATGGATTAATAATAGCCACAGTGCTTGCAGGCTTAATGCTTATTGCATTTGGTTTGCTTAGGCTTGGCGCATTGCTTAAGTTTATTCCTTACCCTCTAGTTGTAGGTTTTACAAGTGGTATAGCCCTTGTGATTTTTTCAACGCAGATTAAGGATGCCCTTGGGTTGAATATCGAAAAAGTACCATCGGAGTTTATTCATAAATGGGGATTGTACTTCACAACGTTAGATACAATTAACCCTGCATCTTTAATAATTTCAGCGGTTACAATTCTAATTGCTGTTTACTTTAAGAAAATTACCACAAAAATACCCGGCTCGTTTATAGCCATCATATTAGTAACCCTTGTGGTTCAGGTTTTTGGGATACAGGTTACCACAATCGAAAGTTTCTTTGGCGAAATTCCTCAGAAATTTAGCTTTGCTATTCCTGATTTTGATTTCTCGCAACTGGGCTACTACTTTGCCCCTGCATTAACCATTGCATTGCTTGGAGGTATTGAATCGCTATTGTCGGCAGTGGTTTCCGATGGTATGATTGGCTCTAACCACCGTTCAAATACTGAGCTTATTGCACAGGGTGCTGCAAACGTAATTACCCCTTTCTTTGGTGGAATCCCAGCAACTGGAGCAATTGCCCGTACAGCAACCAATGCAAAAAGTGGCGCACGCACTCCAATTGCAGGTATTATACATGCAATTACGCTACTTTTAATTATGCTTTTCTTCGGTCAATGGGCAAAGTTAATTCCAATGGCTTGTTTGGCTGGTATTCTAATTGTTGTAGCGTACAACATGAGCGAATGGCGTAACTTTGTTTCAATACTAAAAGGCTCAAATTTCGACAAAATTGTTCTGTTGGCTACCTTCCTACTTACCGTACTTGTTGACCTTACTGTTGCCATTGAGGTTGGCGTTGTGCTTTCCGCATTGCTATTTATGAAACGTATGGCAGAAATTAACAGCAAAGTACACCACGAGGTCGACACAGATGTGGTGGAAAAATATCCTGATATACCTAAAGAGATTGTTATTTTCGAAATTAGCGGGCCACTATTTTTTGCTTCGGCAAAGGAGTATAGTGCGGTAATTAAGAGTATGGGCGTTAGGGCTAAAGTGCTGATTATTCGAATGCGTCACGTTCCGTTTATTGACTCAACTGGTGCAAATAACCTTAAGGATGCAATTCATAACACCCAAGTCACAGGCACAAAGGTTGTTCTATCCGGGGTTCGCGATAGCGTTAGAAAAGACTTGGAGAAATTCCACGTTGATAAGCTTGTTGGCGAAGAGAATATTCTACATACTTTTGATTTAGCCGTGGCAAGAGCAAAAGAAATATTAAAACACTAGGTACTCTTTTTCCGACCAGCCATTTGGCCACAAGCTGCGCCAATTTCGTTGGCCATCGATTTACGAATGGTTGTTAGTACTCCTAGGGAGTTGAGTTGAGCAATAAATAATTGTAACTCTTCATCCTTAGGAGTTTTAAATTTTGCACTCTCGTGCGAATTCCACGGTATAATATTTAAATGGCATGGAATTCCTTTAAGCATTTCTGCTATTGCCATGGCGTGATTACTGGATAAATTTACACCACTCAGGGCAACATACTCAAACGACACCCTTAAAGGCTTTGGCAGCGGATTATTTTTTATAAGATTTACAACCTCTTTAATTGGATTCGATTTTTCGATAGGCATCAAATCGCTTCGCTCATCGCGAAATGGAGAATGCAAACTTATGGCAAGATTACATGGCGGAGCATCTAAAAACCTTTTCAACTCATCTATAATGCCCACACTTGAAAGGGTGATGTTTGTTTTCCCAAAAGCACAACCCCAATCGGCTGTAAGTATCCTAATCGCACTTAAAACCTCATCAGAGTTATCTAAAGGCTCACCCATACCCATTATTACAATTCTATTCACCTCCTTACTTTTGGGAATTGCTAAAAGTTGATTTAAGATATCACGCGAAGTCAAGTTGCCTTTGAACCCAATAGAACCAGTCATGCAAAATTTGCAGCACATTCTACAGCCCGATTGGGATGAAACACATAAAGTGTTTCGCTTTTCAGCCCTCATTAGAACCGACTCAAAAAGCATATTCTTGTCATTCTGATATAAATACTTAACGGAACCATCGTTACCAGCAAGAATCTCGCTAGGATAGAATAGCCCAACATCAAAATTCTTAGCAATTTCATCAAGCAGAGCTCTGGGAATATCATTTATAAGTCCCAAATCAAAAATTCGTTTGCGATAAACCCACCGGAGTAATTTAATTGCATAGCGTTTATCAGCTCCAATATTCGATATGTAATCTTCCAACCACTCTATATCACACCCTATCAGATTATTTTTTTGCATAAAATTTAAACTAACCACAAACGTTATAAATCAACAAAAGCAGTGCTAACAATACAGTTAACCAAGTTAAAAACTTCATAATGCTTAAAAAACTTTGTACCTTCGTACCTTTAATTCTTGAAAGTGATGCATAAGTTCAGATACAGTACATTAGGCAAAATTACATTAATTTTTTTTGTTGGAGTTCTAATGTTTTCTACAGTAGGTTGCAATAAAAAAACTACTGCTTCAGGAACATCAAAGACTATTAAGAAGAAGAAAATAAAGTGTTCGAGCTGTAAGACAAAAACGGCAAATTACAATACTCCAAATGAGTTCAACAATCAACATCTAATCAATATTGCTTAAGAAATGGAAAGTAAAAAAAGAGTTTCCGTAGTTGGTAGTGGAAGTTGGGCTACCGCAATAGTCAAAATCCTTCACGAGGTGCAACCATCCATTGGCTGGTATATTCGTGAACCGGAAATAATTGATCATCTTAAAAAGCATAGAAACAACCCTTACTATTTAAGTTCTGTTCAATTCGACTTAAAAAAACTAAAAATCAGCAATGATTTAAATGAAACAATAAAAAACTCGGATGTTGTTGTTTTTGTTGTCCCGGCCTCATTCATTAAAATATGGATGGAGCCACTTAAAGTTAACTTTGATAACAAATTCGTTCTTTCAGCAATTAAAGGTATTATTCCTGAAGATGACTCAACCATTGCAGAGTATTTTAACAGAACCCACAATGTGCCATACGACCAAATTGGAATAATTAGTGGGCCAAGTCACGCGGAGGAAGTTGCATTGGAACGATTATCTTATCTAACCTTCTCATGCAAGGACAGGGAGCACGCCAAAGAAATTTCTTCGCTATTCGACTGTCACTATATAAAAACAAATACAGGCACAGATATTTACGGCACAGAGTATAGCGCAGTCCTAAAGAACATATACGCTATTGCCGCTGGAATAGCCCATGGATTAGGGTATGGAGACAACTTCCTTTCCGTTCTAATAAGTAACTCCCAACGCGAGATTGAGCGTTTTCTTAAAAAAACATACCCCAGCAAACGTAGAATGAGCACATCGGCCTATTTAGGCGACTTGCTAGTTACTACGTACTCGCGATTTAGTAGAAACAGAACATTTGGAACTATGATTGGTAAAGGTTATTCTGTAAAATCGACCATGTTGGAAATGAATATGATTGCCGAAGGGTACAATGCTTCTAAGTGCATTAAGGAAATCAACTCAAAATACAATGTAAGGATGCCAATTGCCGATGCTGTTTACAATATACTTTATGAAAACATATCACCTGCAATAGAAATGAAACTCTTAACCGATAAACTAAAATAGTAATTCATTAATATCAATACATATGAGCGAACTTAAAGTAAATCTTAACAATATCTTCGATTTTGTATCAAAGGAAGAGGTTAACTCCTTTAAGAGCAAAATTGAGAAAAGTCAATCGTTACTGGAGAAAAAGACTGGTAAGGGAAATGACTTTTTGGGCTGGTTAAATCTACCAAGCAACATTCCAAGCAAACAAATTTCAGAAATTGAAAAAATTGCTGAGGAGTTCAGAACTAAAAGCGACATTGTCGTAGTCATTGGAATTGGAGGTTCTTACCTTGGAAGTAAGGCTGTAATTGAGGCTCTAGGAAATAGTTTCTCGCAGCTAAACAGCAATGGCAATCCACATATAGTATTTGCAGGGCAAAATATTTGCGAGGACTACCATGCCGAACTTTTGGAGTTACTTAATCATAAGCGATACTCAATTGTTGTTATCTCAAAATCGGGAACAACTACAGAACCTGCTATTGCATTCAGGTTATTAAAACAACACTTGGAAAATAAGGTTGGTAAATCAGAAGCCGCAAACCGAATTGTAGCAATAACAGACCAATCCAAAGGAGCACTTCGTAAACTTGCCGATACCGAAGGCTACCGCACATTTGTAATTCCTGATGATGTTGGAGGGCGTTACTCCGTTTTAACGCCTGTAGGGTTACTCCCAATTGCTATTGCAGGTTTTGATATCAAAAAACTTGTTGAAGGCGCTACAAAGGCTCAAGCAGACACTGCAGCAAATGTTCCCTTTGAGCAAAACAAGGCTTGCCAATATGTTGCCGGACGCAATGCGCTTTACAACAAGGGCAAGAATTTAGAGATAATGGTAAACTACACACCAAAACTTCACTACTTAACCGAATGGTGGAAGCAACTTTACGGTGAAAGTGAAGGCAAAGAGAACAAAGGGATATTCCCCGCCGGAGTTGATTTTACTTCAGATTTACACTCTATGGGTCAGTACATCCAGGAAGGCGAGCGCATGATATTTGAAACAGTAATCTCGGTTGAAAATTATTCACACAAACTAACCATACCAAACGACCCTGAAAACCTTGACCAACTAAATTTCCTATCGGGCAAGCGCTACTCTGAGGTAAACAAAATGGCAGAACTGGGAACAATTGCGGCTCACAACGATGGTGGTGTTCCTTGCATTTCCATTAGCATACCCGAGCTATCGGCATACTGGATTGGATACACACTATACTTCTTTGAAAGGGCCTGCGCAATAAGTGGCTATGTTTTAGATGTAAATCCATTTGACCAACCAGGTGTTGAAGCCTACAAAAAGAATATGTTTGCGCTACTTGGCAAACCTGGTTTTGAGCAGGAGGGAAAAGATTTAAGGAAACGTTTAGGAATATAATGCAGAAGGGGGCTCTCGCCCCCTTTTTTATGACCTTTTCTTTATTTCGTCTCTAATTTTTGATGCTCTCTCGTAATCTTCATTCATAATAGCCTCTTCGAGCATAGTGTTAAGTTCAGCAACCGAAAGGCGTTTAATCTGCTCCGTGAAGGTATCCTTGGGTTTGCTTTCAGTAGGGGTTTTACTTGCTTCGGCAGGTTCGTCAACCTCTTCAATTTCAAGGGTGATGCCTGCTTTCTCCATTATCTCGTCGGTGGTGTAAATTGGGCAGCTAAAACGTAAGGCCAACGCTACAGCATCGGAAGTTCTGGAATCTATATATATTTCTTTGTGGCCGTTATCGCAGTGAAGTTTCGAGAAAAACACACCTTCCTCCAACTTGTAAATCTGTACCTCTACCAAGTTAATGGTATATGCTTTTGCAAAATTCAGGAAAAGGTCGTGTGTTAAGGGTCGTGGAGGTGTAAGTCCTTCGAGCTGAATTGCAATGGCCTGGGCCTCGTATCCGCCAATAATAATTGGAATTCGCCTGCTTCCATTCTCCTCGCTAAGCACAAGTGCATATGCGCCCGACTGAGTTTGGCTGTATGAAATTCCAAGAACACTTAGTTTTACCTTACCCATTGCTTAAATCAACTTTTAACTAAACCACTAGTTTTTGTAATTTTTGTTGAAGGTTATCCCATATACAAACCTACATTAATTTTTTCAAAACTCCCAAATCAACCCAATGAAATTATTGTCGATACAAAATGGTTAAAACCTAAAATAAATAAATGGTTGAATATCGGCTGTTCGGAATTGTATGATAAGAACAACAACTATTAGTATAACCAATCCTTTAACCAAAATGTTCGCATCAATGAATTTTCCACGATACCATTCCTTGAAACCAAATGGAAGCCAATGGATTGCAAAACCAATCAATATCAACAGGAATATCCCATAGTACGATTTTGTTATCTCAATCAAAGATTCACCGCCAAACCTGTTGAAAATTTGATTTAGCACTTGCTTTGCGCTCTCCATGCTTTCGGCACGGAAAAAAATCCAGGAGAAACAAACAAGATTGAATGTTAGAATTGCTCCAAAAATCTTCCGCCAATTACTACCAATAAATTCAAAAGTTGGTACATACTTGCTCCAAAGTTTATGGAGCGCTAATCCTACCCCGTGAATTCCGCCCCAAATAACAAACTTAAGGTTTGCTCCGTGCCATAAGCCACCCAACAGCATAGTTATCATTAGGTTGATATACATTCTTGCACTCCCCTTTTTATTTCCACCCAGCGGAATGTAAAGGTAATCGCGTAGCCAAGTTGATAGTGAGATGTGCCAACGATGCCAGAAATCAGTTATGCTTGTTGCCTTATAGGGCGAGTTAAAATTGATTGGCAAACGGAATCCAAGTAGCATTGCCAAGCCTATGGCAATATCGGTATATCCAGAAAAGTCGCAGTAAATCTGTAACGCATAGCCGTAGGTTGCCATCAAATTTTCGAAGCCAGAATAGCTTAGCGGATTATCAAAAACCCTATCAACAAAGTTGATTGAGATATAATCCGAGATAATCATCTTTTTAATAAGCCCCGCAATTATTAAAAAAGTTGCATGTCCAAACTCACGGGTTGTAAGGCTAAATTCCCGATATAGCTGCGGAATAAATTCCGATGCTCGAACAATCGGACCCGCCACCAATTGCGGGAAGAATGAAACGTAAAACCCAAAATCAATTATACTTTTAACAGGAGGTATTTTGCCACGGTAAACATCAACAGTATAGCTTATAGTTTGAAAGGTGTAGAACGATACTCCTACTGGAAGGAATATTGAAGCAGTATCAAAGTTACTACCAAATAAACCATTTGCCCACACCGAAAGATGATTGGTTACTGCAAGGTTGGTTCCAAGGAGTTGATTCACAATGTCGGTGTAAAAGTAGGCATACTTAAAATAGGAAAGCACTCCTAGGTTTACCACTACACTGGATGCCACAAGTATTTTTCGGGTTACCTTGGATTTATAGCGTGGAATTAGTAACCCAAAAATATAATCGCAAACAGTAGAAAATATAAGCAATGAGAAGAATAAACCGCTCGATTTGTAGTAAAAATAAAGGCTGAAAACTAAAAGGTAAGCACTACGAATAACTGGCTTATTGTAAATAAACGAATAGCCAAAAAGTAAAACAGCAAAGAAAATCCAAAATGATATTTTTGTAAAAAGCAACGGGTCGCCTTCGGTGTAACTAAGAATCTGGGTTAGTATGTGAATGATGTAATCCATTGCTTAAATACTAGTGGTTAGTGCTTCGAAAAGTAGTTCTCCTTGCAACTGATATCCTTTTGCGTTCAGGTGAAGTAAGTCTGGTGCAGTTAAGCCCATTCCATTCCAAGTTCTTATACTTCCTTCGCCACCCATTAAAGTATGAAAATCCCAAACACAGCATCCATTCTCAATAGCCGTAGTTATGATTGCCTCTTTTACTAACAAAAGGTTTGGATTTGGATTGGTGCGAGAAACCAAATGGTCGCCAGGAATTGTGAGCAGTATGGTTGAATTTGGTACAGCCTTTTTTACTCTGACTACCAAACTGTCGAGCATAGAACTAAAAGTGCTAGCATCGAAAAGTGGATGGTAGGCATCGTTGGTTCCTAACGATACAATTACTAGCTGTGGATTTATCAACGCAAGTTGATTCCCTAGGCTGGCAGCACGAAGGTACGATTTAACATCGGCTCCATTCAGTCCCGCAGAATTGTATACAATTTTTGATTTTGAGTTTTCGAGAATCAGTCCAGATATTGATAGTTTTGCGCCTTGGCCTCCAAACTGAAAATTAGCCTCAGAAACAGGACTATCGAACTTCAAATGAACGTGATTTGCATCTTTTGATTTAACATCGAATTTTATTCCTTCTGGCAAAACCTCTATCTCATTGCTCTCCGATTCGAATAAAACTGTTATTTCATCAAAATACTTATCGCCATTTTTTTTACTTTTAAGTGATACAGAAAGCGAAGGGTTGATATCGGCAGTTTCCATAATCATACCCGATAAACCTGCGCCAATACACTCATCCGATATTAGCACTTTACGAAAGGTCCAATTGCTATTTGATGTGAACGAATAATCGCTTGGAGAGTTTGTTCCGGCTAAATTGTAAGGGAATACATATCCAACAGAAATAGCAGAGTCGTTGTAGTACGATGAGAGCAACCTACGAACCTCACCTGTAAAGAACCCGGCCTGAATATGCGAGTCGCCTATATGTACTATCCTAAATATTGTTGAATTGCTCGAAGATACGGGCAATTTTGGATTATCTTGGTATGAAATAATTCTGTTTAAACCTAAATTGGGCAATAGCGATAAGCGCTTGAATTTACTATTAATCACCATTGTTTCCGTTGTTTGTGGTATTCCAACAATGAACAATACTAATGCTAGGGTTGTAGCACGAACCACACGTTTTGTTTTATATGGTTTATCTATGCTTTGCATTAGTTACTCTTGTGGTTAGACTGAAAGTTAGAGTACTCATTCAATAGCGAAGCTGTAAACATTTCCGCAATTAACTTTGCTCCACGGAAGTTAAAGTGGGTAAAATCCTTTGTTGCAAGCGATGGGTTCGCATTAACCCACTCGGGCATTGAGTTTTTTCCGCCCATTGCTGTGTAGCAATCCCAAAATGCTGCTCCAGCTCTGAACGCGGCATTACGCTGCGCATTCCTCACCTTCTCTATACTTGGGTAAGATTCAAACTTATCCTCATTCTTGCGCGACATATCCGAAACACCAATGAGCAGAACCGAAACATCGGGCTTGAATGACTTAATGGCTTTAATCTGTCGGTACAGAATTTCCTCGTAGTAGTTGTAGTTATCTAAATTCCCCGGAACAACATTAACGCCGTATTGCAGAATAACGAGTTTTACGTTTAGCAGGTTAAATACAGTTTTTGAAAATTCTGTATCGAACTTAGTGAATACTGCGCCTGAACTGCCCCGCTGCGGAATATTATCGACATAAATACCCCAGTCCGATTCCATTGAAACACCATATACGGTCAAAGGTCCTTTGCCATTGAACTGGAGTTCTAGTTTGTTGGATAATTCAGGGATACTAAATCGATGCTCCGCTATGTTTTCAATTTTGGGCAGCATTTCGGCATCAACAATTTGGTCGTTAACACCTAGTTCCATTAAGTAGGTGGAGTCGTTTTGACCATAGAAAACTCTTAGGCGCTTAAAATGATTGCTACGAGCATCCTTCCCAACCTTTTTGAACTCTATTTTTTCACCATTGGAGCCATCCTCAATTTGTGTTATTCCTCCCAGCAACCCGAATTGGCTAACCTCATTGCCTCCATCGTGCAGACTTGTATAGCGCCAATCGCCCGATACGGAATGTTTCACATTCAAAGGTTGATAGCTTTGCGGATAACCTGGGATAATCCCAACACCATTTCCGCCAAACCTTGCTTGTAGCGCCGAACGGATAAACATTGTTATTCTATCGCCCTCAATCTGCGAATCGCCAAAGTGCATTACCCTAACTTGCTCAGTTTTTGTTTTCCCTTCTGCTAAGTATACAAAGAAGTCTTTAAGTGCAGATTTGTTATTATCGGCAAATTCAATGGGAATAATTCTTTCTTTTAGTAGTTCTGGAGTTATTGGAGATGGTTTGATTGGTTCTATAGTAGAATCGGCAACTTGAGCAACCAGTAAACTGTCAGGCTTAACCTCTATAGCCTCCGTAACCTCTATGCTATTGGCAACTTCTATTTGTTCTTTTTTGATTTCTAAAGTGTCACTTTTAGGCGATTCACCAATAATAGCCAGTTTGACCTTATCAATGTTGGGATACCGTATGTTGAAATCTCCAAAGTTAAACCCACCCTCTGGCACAAACCAAGCCACACCTAATAACACAAGCATTATTAGGGTAAGAAAAATCAGGGTTTTTAGCGGTTTGAACATTGGCGAACCATAAATCTAGGGTTAAAAATAGAAGAATTTATTAAACTGAACTATAGGATTTAGTAATAATGAGAGTTTCATTCTGGAAAATTTATGGATTTACGTAAACATTGGAGGTTGCAATAGGTTTATATTTTTATTATCTTTCACCAAATTTAAAGGGAATGTATAAGATTTATCATAACCCACGTTGTAGAAAAAGCCGGGAGGGTTTGGAGTACCTGAAAACCAAAACAAAAGAGTTCGAGGTCAAGAATTATTTAACCGATGGCATAAAAGCTGATGATATTAAAGAGATACTCTTAAAGTCGAATTTAAAGCCTTTTCAACTAGTGAGAACACAGGAGGAGTACTATAAAACTTACTTAAAGGGCAAAAATTTTTCGGACGAAGAGTGGATTCAGATTTTTGCTGAAAACCCAAAGGTGTTGCAACGCCCAATAGTGGTTGGAAATCATAAAGCTGTATTGGCTTCTCCACCTGAAAATATTGATAAACTCATTAAATAGAAAAACTATGGCAAAGTATCTTTTAATCACTTTTGCTTTGGTATTTGGCCTTCAATTCCAAGCCATTTCGCAGGATAATACTGATGTGGCAGCATTAGAACTTGAGATTCACAACCTTATCAACAAGCATCGAGTAAGCAAGGGGCTCAAGGAACTAAAACTTAACGATGCAATTAGAACCGAGGCTCTAGGTCATTCAAAAAATATGGCATCGGGAAAAGTTCCTTTTAGCCATAAAGGCTTTGATGAACGATTCAATAAATTAGCCACCATTTTCAATATGTCATCGGGTTCAGAGAATGTTGCGAATGGACCTGCAGAGGCAAAAACTATTGTAGAAGGGTGGCTTGCTAGTCCTAAGCATAAAGAAAATATTGAAGGAGATTTTAACATGACAGGCATTGGAATTGCCCAGGCAAAGAATGGAACGTTTTTTTACACTCAAATTTTTGTAAAGAGTCCTGAAAAACCAAAAATTGTAGTCGACGAATTTGAAAACGAACTATTAAGGTTGATAAACGACCACAGAAAAAAACTTGGCATAGCCAGTTTAACTAAAAATGAACTCATTAAAACCGAAGCGTTAAAATATTCGGAGCAAATGGCAACAGGAAGGGTTCCGATTGGTTCTCCAAGCTTTGACAGCCCTATTCGCCGACTTGTTCAAAATATGAACGCAAAAGCAATGGCTGAAATTATTGGATACGGCTTTAATTCACCTAAAGAGGCTTTTGATAGTTGGATGGCAAGTTCCAAGCAGCGCGAGACAATTGAGGGAAGTTACGATTTAACAGGTATTGGTATTATGCAATCGAAAGATGGGAAGGTGTTTATTACACAGGTTTTCATTTTAAGTCGATAGTCACCAAAACTAAATATAATGGCAACTCCTGATTTCTACTACCAGGAACGTTTTCCTGTTGGAAACGACCAAACAGAATATTACCTTTTAACCAAGGAGTTTGTTTCGCTTGCAAAATTTGAGGGCGAAGAGATTGTAAAAGTTGACCCAGAGGGTTTGGCCGTTTTGGCCAAAGCAGCAATGCACGACACCTCGTTTATGCTCCGCACCGAGCATATAAAACAAATCGCCGCAATACTCGAAGATCCCGAGGCCAGTAAAAACGACAAGTTTGTTGCATTAGTTATTCTCCGTAACGCAGAGATATCTGCAAAAGGAATTCTCCCAATTTGTCAGGATACGGGAACTGCCACTGTTTTTGCAAAAAAAGGCCAAAAGGTGTGGACTGGAGGGAACGACGATGAATCTATCTCACGTGGAATATACAAAACCTTTACCCAAGAGTATCTCCGATACTCACAAACAGTAGCATTGGATATGTACACCGAAAAGAATTCGGGAACAAACCTGCCTGCTCAAATCGATATTTATGCAACAAAAGGCAATGAGTACGAATTCCTGTTTGTGGCAAAAGGTGGTGGCTCTGCAAATAAGAGTATGCTGTTTCAGGAAACAAAAGCACTGCTTACACCCGAAAAACTTGAGGCATATTTAATTGATAAAATCAAGAATCTGGGTACAGCAGCTTGTCCTCCTTACCATATTGCTTTTGTAATTGGCGGAACATCGGCAGAGGATACGCTTAAAACGGTAAAATTGGCATCGACAAAATACTTAGATACTTTACCAACAAAAGGAAATGAGCACGGGCAAGCATTCCGCGATGTTGAGTTGGAGGAAAAGATTCTGAAAGCAACCTACAATATGGGTATTGGCGCTCAGTTTGGCGGTAAGTATATGGCGCTTGATGTTCGGATTATTCGATTGCCACGCCATGGCGCTTCGTGTCCTGTCGGTATTGGTGTATCGTGTATTGCCGACCGCAATATTCGCGCAAAAATAAATCGCGATGGTATTTGGATTGAGAAGTTGGAGAATAACCCTGGCCGTTTTATACCTGAACAATGGCGGAAGCCCGATGAAAGTGGAGCAGTAAAGGTTGATTTGAACTTGCCAATGCCTCAAATCCTTGCCGAGTTAAGTAAACATCCTGTTGGAACAAGGCTGTCGCTGAATGGGACTATAATTGTAGGTCGCGATATTGCTCACGCAAAGTTGAAAGAACGAATTGATAAAGGCGAAGGCTTGCCCGAATATATCAAAAATCACCCAATTTACTATGCTGGTCCAGCAAAAACACCAGCCGGGATGCCTTCTGGTTCGTTTGGCCCAACCACTGCAGGGCGTATGGACTCATATGTGGATTTATTCCAATCGCAAGGCGGAAGTTTTATTATGATTGCCAAGGGCAATCGTAGTCAGGCGGTAACCGATGCCTGCAAAAAGTACGGTGGATTTTATTTGGGAAGCATCGGAGGTCCTGCAGCTATCCTTGCCGAGGAGAATATCAAAAAGGTTGAACTTATTGAGTACCCTGAACTGGGTATGGAGGCAATCTACAGAATCGAGGTGGTTGATTTCCCTGCTTTCATCCTTGTTGATGATAAGGGTAACGATTTTTATAAGCAGGTGATGAAGTAAAATTCTAGACAATAGAATTCAGAATCTAGACGCAAGATTTCATTCATTGGAATTGTATCTTTGTCCGATATCTTGTGTCTAAATTCTAAAATCTGCATTTATTTTGAAAGTCAACGGAAAGCATTACAGGACAATCTGGTTGGAGGAAGGCGGTACACCTTGCGTGAAAATTATCGACCAGCGTTTTTTGCCACATCAATTTGTAATTGAGGATATAACCAACTTCAACCAAATGGTTGTAGCAATTAAGAATATGCACCTTAGAGGTGCTGGGTTAATTGGGGTTGCTGCAGCCTATGGAATTTACTTGGCAATATTGGAGTCCGCTAAAACCGATAGTTTTGATACAAATCTATCTAAACTAGCCAAAGAACTTGCTGAAACCCGACCCACTGCGGTAAATCTGATTTGGGCAATTGATAGGCTGATGGCCGAAGTTGCAAAAGTAAATTCTATTGGAGATAAAATTAAGGTTGCAAGGCAAGTTGCTCAGCAAATTGCCGATGAGGATGCAGATAGCAGCCAAAGCATAGGTGTATTTGGGGTTGAGATAATAGAACGAATTAGTAAGGCTAAAAGCGGCGATATTGTAAATATTCTTACTCATTGTAACGCTGGTTGGTTAGCTTTTGCCGATTATGGCACTGCCACTGCCCCAATTTACGAGGCTCATAAACGAGGCGTAAAAGTGCACGTTTGGGTTGACGAGACTCGACCACGGAATCAGGGTGCTTCGCTAACTGCCTGGGAGTTGTTGAACGAGGGCGTTCCTCACACCTTGATTCCCGATAATACGGGCGGTCATCTTATGCAGCACGGAATGGTCGATATGGTTATAACTGGCGCTGACAGGGTAACAAGTAATGGCGATGCTGCCAATAAAATTGGCACTTACCTTAAAGCATTGGCCGCGGCCGACAATAAAATTCCTTTTTACATTGCAGCACCATCGTCATCGTTCGATTGGACATTGACCGATGGTGTTAAGCAAATTCCCATTGAGCAACGTCATCCTAACGAGGTTCGCTATATTTCAGGCTTATCAAATGGAAGGGTTGAAGAGGTGTTGATTTGCCCGGAGAATACACCTGTGGCCAATTATGGTTTTGATGTTACCCCTGCACGATTAATCACTGGGATTATTACGGAACGAGGTGTTTGCAGTGCAACAACCGAATCTATCCGTTCACTTTATCCCGAAAAATTCTAGTTTATGCAGGATGGAGTAATAAAATTTACCTGCAACTGGACAAAGGCAGAGCCTTTTACTCCAGAAATCATAGCGGAACTCAACTATTGGCGTCAGATTCTATATGCAAAAGGCTTAATTGGTCTCGATAAACAGGGGATTGGCTATGGAAACATCAGCATGAGGTATCAACAGAACCAATTCATTATAAGTGGCTCTGGAACTGGGCAACACCCTGAATTAACCAATGAGCATTATACCTTAGTAACAAATTTTAATGTTCATAGAAACACTGTGGATGCCGTTGGGCCAATTATTGCATCGTCGGAATCGATGACACACGCAATACTTTACCAATGCGATCCAAGCATTAATGCTGTTGTACACATTCATCACCGGGAGTTGTGGAGAATTTTGATGTATAAAGTGCCTACAACCGATAAAAAGGCCGAGTATGGTACCCCCGAAATGGCCAAAGAGATGGTTCGACTTTACAGTAAAACCGAATTGCCAAAATCAAAATTGTTGGTTATGGCCGGACACGAGGAGGGTGTGGTATCTTTTGGTATAAATGTGGAATTGGCCGCAAAGATTATTGTCGATAAAATGATTGAATTAGGAATAGAATAAATTGCACGATATGAAGACTGTTGGTATAATTGGTGGTTCAGGGCTCGATAAACCTGAGATATTGCAAAATGCAAAAGAGGTGGAGGTTGTTACGCCATACGGTAATCCTTCATCTACACTCAAAATAGGGAATATAGGCAATTGTAAAGTTGTTTTACTATCGCGTCACGGATATAGCCACCAGTATAGTCCAACCGAGGTTAACTACAGGGCCAATATTTATGCTATGAAAGAGCAGAATGTTGATGTAATTATTGCCACAACGGCCTGCGGCAGTTTACGGCAGGAAATTGGCCGGGGCGATTTTGTTCTGCTCAATCAATTTATAGATTTCACCAAGAAACGCTCCAATACATTCTTTGACAGTTTTGCTACAGGAATTGCTCATCCTGGAATGGCTGACCCCTTCGATGAATCGCTCAGAAAAATCATACTCGATAATGCCCATAAATTAGGCATCAAAATTCATCCTAAAGGTACCGTGGTAACTATTGAAGGGCCTCGTTTCTCAACTCGTGCTGAATCCAGAATGTTTAGGAGTTGGGGAGCCGATGTTATTAATATGTCCATTGCTACAGAGGCTAGTTTAGCCAATGAGTTGAAAATTCCTTATGCCGCAATTGCAATGAGCACCGATTACGATTGCTGGAAAGAGGATGAGCCTCCCGTTAGCTGGGAGGAAGTTCTGTCTATTTTTGGCAAGAATGCCAATAACGTTATTGAACTGCTAGTAAGCACTATTAACAGTCTTGGGTAAAGGCATATGCTCGATTTTTAAAAAAAATTATGGTTATTTTTTATTTGTTAGCATAATCTAACTATATTTGAAGTGTGAATGAACTAGAAAAAATAATATCGAAGTTGTCGAATATGATGACTCAGGTTGAGGAGTCGGCCAAGGAGCAATTTGGGCTTTCGGAACTTACCCTCACCCAAATGAATTATTTGGAAACCATCAATCAACTTGAAAATCCAAACATCACTGAGTTGGCAACATCTTTAAAGTTGACTAAGCCAACCGTTACGGTTGCCATTGATAAACTTATTGAGAGAGAGTATGTTTACAAGGTTCAATCCGATGAGGATAGGCGAAGTTCTCATTTACACCTTACAGAGAAGGGTAAGAAGATAAATCAAATGCACGATTTTGCCCACAAGCAAATAGCCGAATCTGTTAGCAAAAGACTTAGCAAAACCGAGCGCGAAATACTTGTGGTTCTTTTAAATAGAGTTTTATCGAATAAATAATTTTCTATCTAACTAGTTAGATTATTCTAACATATTTTGCGGATTATGGGAAAAAAATCGCACACTGAGAAGTATTTTGGTTTAACGGACCAAGAGGTTGCAGCCAAGCAAGCCAGCGAAGGATTCAATGAGCTACCTTCGTCCAAACCAAAAAATGTTTTGGAAATTGCCATTGGTGTGGTGAAGGAGCCAATGTTCCTGCTTCTTGTGGCTTGCGGTACTTTATACCTTATTCTTGGCGATATTCAGGAAGGCCTTATGCTTCTTGGTTTTGTGTTTGTGATAATGGGTATTGAGTTCTATCAGGAGAAAAAAACTGAAAAAGCTCTTGATGCTCTTAAGGATTTGGCGAGTCCCAGAGCTCTTGTAATCCGTAATGGTCAAACTATACGTATTTCCGGGAAAGAGGTTGTTACGGATGATATAATTATACTACAGGAGGGCGATAGAGTTCCTGCCGACGCAATAGTGCTCGATTGCAACAATTTAATGGCAGATGAATCGCTTCTGACAGGCGAATCGGTTCCTGTCAGAAAAAGAGAATGGCTCGATGGCGATAAGGATTTTATTCCCGGAGGAGACGATATTCCTTGGGTTTACTCTGGGTCAATGATTATTCAGGGAAACGGTATTGCAAGGGTAAAACACATTGGCGTAAATACTGAGATTGGTAAAATTGGCAAGGCATTGGAGTCGGTTGAGGAAGAGCCTACCCAACTTAAGAAAGAGATGGGTGTGTTGGTAAAACGCCTTGCAATAATTGGAATTGCGTTATGTGTTTTAGTTATTGTAGTATTCACCCTAACTCGCGGCGATTTGCTTAAAGGATTCCTTGCAGGCATAACGCTCGCAATGGCTATGCTTCCCGAGGAGTTCCCTGTTGTGCTCACCGTATTTCTGGCTTTAGGCGCTTGGCGCATATCAAAAAAAAGCGTATTGACCCGCAAACCAGCCGCAATTGAAACCTTAGGCTCTGCAACTGTGCTTTGTACCGATAAAACAGGCACACTTACTCAGAATAAAATGACCATTACCAAACTTTACAATGGTAAAGGTTTTATCGATATGTCATCAAAAACTGAGTTCTCAGAACCTTTCCATTTGGTGATTGAGTATGGTATTTTGGCCAGTCAGGTTAATCCATTCGACCCAATGGAAAGTGCCATTACAAGAATCGGCGAGGAGTACTTATTAAACACAGAGCATATCCATATAGATTGGGTAATGGAGAAGGAGTATCCTTTGTCGAAGGATTTACTGGCAATGTCGAGGGTGTTTACCAATACGGGAACCAACAAAAAAGTAATTGCTGCAAAGGGTGCTCCTGAAGCAATTTTCGACTTATGCCATTTAAAGGGTGAAACACTTTCGCAGTATCAAAAGGCAGTGGCTCAAATGGCCTCCGAAGGCTTAAGGGTTTTGGGTGTTGCGAAGGCTGGGATTGGTGATGGGGACTTACCTCCAATTCAGCACGATTTTGAATTTGAGTTTGTTGGTCTTATTGGCCTTTCCGACCCAATACGTGAGACAGTGCCTATGGCTGTTGCAGAATGTTACCGTGCAGGTATTAGAGTAATTATGATTACTGGCGATTATCCTGTAACTGCGATGAACATTGGTAAAGATATTGGTCTACATAATCACGATAAATGTATTACTGGTCCTGAGTTACAGCAGATGACAGAGGAAGAACTATCCGAGAGAATTAAGGATGTGAACATCTTTGCAAGAGTAGTTCCCGAGCAGAAACTAAAAATTGTGAATGCGCTTAAGCGCAATGGCGAAATTGTAGCAATGACGGGCGATGGCGTTAACGATGCACCTGCATTAAAGGCAGCCAACATTGGAATTGCAATGGGCGAAAAGGGAACCGACGTAGCTCGTGAGGCCTCTTCGCTGGTTCTTATGGACGATAATTTTGCATCAATTGTAGGTGCTGTAAAAATGGGACGAAGAATTTTTGATAATCTTCAAAAGGCTCTTGGCTATATTTTTGCCATTCACGTGCCAATTGCTGGTTTATCATTAATCCCTGTGCTTTTTGCTGACCTTCCATTAATTCTTTGGCCTGTACATATTGTGTTCTTAGAGTTGATTATCGACCCTGCTTGTTCGATAATTTTTGAGGCAGAGCCTGAGGAGAAAAATGTGATGACTCGCCCTCCAAAAAATATCAACGAGCCATTCTTTGGGGCTAAGAAGATATTCCTCAGCTGTATGCAAGGTGTTGGAATACTAATTATTGGATTATTGGTTTACTTTATTGGCTATAAGCTGGGCTATTCCGAGAAAGCAATACGTACCTTTACATTTATTTCATTGATTGCATCGAATATTGCAGTAATTCTATCGAACCGTTCTTGGTCTAATAGTATATTTAAAATTATGGTTACGCCCAATAAAGCTGTACGATGGGTTGTTGGTGGCGCTATTCTTTTCTTGATTTTAATTTTGAACGTTCCGTTCCTGATAGATTTATTCCAGTTCGAGAAGGTAACATTTGTGCAACAAATCATTTGTGCTGCTGCAGGTTTTGCAAGTATAACCTGGTTTGAATTGTATAAGATTTTTCACAAGCAGAATATTTGATAAAGTATGGAAGTTTCAAATAAAGGGGTATGGATATGGGATAAATTCGCAAAGCATTATAGCGGATTTATTACAAGAACGCTCGCCGATGCTTATGCCGAACTATACCGCCAAATTAAAGCAGATGTAGATGGCGTTGATTCTGTTTTGGAGGTAGCAACAGGTCCAGGACTAATAGCATTCGAAATTTCTGATTTAGTTAACCATATTGATGCTGTAGACCTATCGGCACAGATGATTGAGGTTGCTAAGGAGGTTCAGCGTCAGAAAGGTATGCAGAATATCAATTTTGCCTGTTGCGATGCATATAACTTGCCCTTCGCGGATGGTAAGTTCGATAGAGTAATTGCTTCAAACCTGCTGCATTTGCTTAAGGAGCCAAACATTGCGCTAATGGAGATGAAAAGGGTGCTTAAGGATGATGGGAAAATTATTCTCCCAACATTCTGCCACGGCGAAAACTTTAAGTCGAGGTTTATTTCAATTTTTATGAGTTTATCAGGGTTTAAGGCCGAGAATAAGTGGAGTGTGGCAGGTTATGAAAATTATATTAGTGCTCTGGGTTTTAGAATAATCAAACTTGAAGTGATTAAAAGCAAAATCCCATTAGCCTATTTGGTACTGGAAAAAAACAGTTAACGATGAATGATATTGAAATCAGGCCATCAGAATTGAGGGATTTGAACATAGTTTACGAATTAATCTGCGATTTGGAAGATACCAAATTGGATTTTGAGGCCTTTAAGTCGATATATAACGCAAATATCAGGAACGCGGAGATATTGTATTTAATAGCAGAGTACAATGAAACAGTGGTTGGATTTTTGAGTATCCATGTTCAGCGCATACTTCACCACTCAAAGCCAACCTGCGAGTTGCAGGAGTTGAATGTTTTTAGCGAGTATCGTTCAATGGGCATTGGAACAGCATTAATGCAAGAGGCCGAGAGAATTGCCAAGGAATTAGGGCTTGAGGAGATTGAATTAACCACAAAAGTCTTCCGCAAAAGAGCACAAGAATTCTATTTCCGCTTGGGCTATCAGAACACACACCTTAAATTTGTAAAGAAACTATCCTGATTATTTCTTGCCTCTAAACAAATACACAAAGCCTGTGGCAGGCTCATAGGTGTTTGTTAAATCCTCGATAATGTAGTAGTATATTCCCTCAGCCAATTCGTTACCTTGCTCATTCCTACCATCCCAGCGAACTACATCGGACTCGTGCTCGTAGAGCAAAGCACCTGAACGCGACATAATCCTAAGAACAAAACGAGGAGTTCCTGCCGCAGTAAAAGTAAATTCGTCGTTTACTGAGTCTCCATTAGGCGAAAAAACATTTGGAATATCGGTAAGTTCAGCCTTAAGAGCGGTTGATAGTATAATTGATTTTGTTTCCTTGAAATTTTCACCATTTTTTGAATAGGATAAAGTTGCAACAACCCTATTTTGACTTTTTTTGTTGAATGACAATACGGGACTTTTATCACTAGATAATCTACTATCGCTAAAACTCCACTCAACAACGTCAACTTCATCATTAGGAATAAAGCGAATTGATGCTTCAGAAGAATCCATGCTTTTCTCAAATATCCATGAAAAAGCATTGTTGTCCGATGTATTTACCTGCGAATAAACAGTGTTAATGCTTGCTGCAAACATCAACAATACAACAAAAGATATCTTGGTAAATAAAGTCCTGCTCATTGCAAATCAATTTTATTGTAAATATAAACAAAAGCCATTTAGACTTTTAAATCTTCTCAGTTAATTTTTGAACAACTCTAAAGTTATTGAAAAATTCCTTTGCAAAAACCCTTATAACCGTATAGCAAGGAATTGCCAACAACATTCCAAGAATTCCAGCAACACTTCCGGCAATAAGCAATACTATAAATATCTCTAGCGGATGCGCTTTAACGCTGTTACCATAAATTAGTGGCTGGAACACAACATTATCAATCAATTGAGTTGTAAGAAACACTACCAACATCCATATTGTAAGCGGAAGCAGTTGAGCTGTTAGTGCCACGTCCAAATTCGTTGCAAGGCCAATAAGAGTCCCTATAATAGTTCCAACCAATGGCCCAACATAGGGCACCACATTCAGAATTCCAGCAATAAGACCAACAACAATTGCGGTTTCGAACTTTATTCCAATAAGAGTTAATCCTATCGTATCGAGGGTCATTATTGCGGTACTCTCAATAAGAATCCCAACAAAATATCGTCTCAGTAAAACATTGATACTCGATAAAGCTCTGCTAAGCTGCCCCTCGTACTTCTCTGGAAATAATATTATTATGCCTTTATAAAACAGCGTATCGTCCTTTAAAAAGAAGAAAGTAATAAATGAGACAGAAAATAACGCAACAAAAAGATTCATAATTAAATTGGCCGTAGAGCTAAAGAAACTTGCCACCATTGAAACACTAAAAACATTGGTAATTTTATTAGTTACAAATTCCTTCAAAGAGAAATCCTTAGCGCTTGAGGGAAGATACTGGTGAATAAATGTCTGCAACTCATCCAGTGGTTGAGAAAAACTATCTACCATGGCTTGAACATCAACAGAGCCCAACTCATTAAACTGATTCACAACCAAAGGAATCATCACCCTAAAAAAAACTATGAAAAGGAGCCAGATTCCGACCAAGGCAACTGTTGCACCTACGAATCGGGGTGGGCTCCAACCCTTAATTTTAATTCGGCTAATTCCATCGACAATTGGCTTGCCCATTAGGCTAAAAACTGCGGATATTAAGATGTAAGCAACTATTGAAGAGAAATACCAAAGCAAAAAGCCCACAACGGCCACAATTGCTCCAATTATTATATACCTTACTAATTGGTTCATACCAATGAAAATTTTATCAAACCTAGTGCAATTAATGGAATTATCAAAGAGTATAACTGCAGAAAAATTTGTGACACCTTAGTAACTCAATCTACCCAGTCATCAACTTTTTATTTTCCAATTAAACCTTTAGGTTTGCATTCGCTCAAACCAATGTTTAAAAATTAAACGGATGAACTTTATTAGCAACTATCCTGGAGAATTGGCTGCACTGCTCACAGCCGTATTTTGGACTATTACAGCATTAGCATTTGAGTCAGCCAGCCGTAAAGTAGGTTCGCTTTCTGTTAATCTTATAAGGCTTTTTGCCGCATTTATTTTCTTAAGTCTTTACGCTTGGGCGGTACGTGGTGTTCCATTTCCCACCGATGCGGGAACACATCAGTGGATTTGGCTCTCAATTTCAGGATTGGTGGGATTTGTGCTTGGCGATTTATTCCTTTTCCAATCGTACGTAGTGCTTAACGCACGTATATCGATGTTAATTATGTCGTTAGCACCTCCAATGGCTGCTGCTATTGGCTGGTTTACCATGGGGGAAACACTAACTGGAAAACAGGGGATTGGTATGGTATTGATATTTATTGGAATTGCCCTTGTAATTCTAAAGCGCGAAATACCTGATGAGAATGGAAACGGAAATGGCCGTAAAATAAAACTAAACTACCCAATTGGAGGTTTACTTTTGGCTTTTGGCGGGGCATTAGGACAAGCGGGAGGTTTGGTGCTAAGCAAATTTGGTATGCAAACATACGACGTTGTTGCATCGGTTCAAATTAGAGTTATTACAGGTGTAGTTGGATTTGCGCTAATCTTTCTATTCCTAAACAAATGGAACATGCTATTTTCGGCCTTAAAAAATGGCAAAGCCATGAAACGACTATCCGTCGGAGCATTCTTTGGACCATTCTTGGGGGTATCGTTCTCGCTATTAGCAGTTCGTTATACAACCACGGGAGTAGCATCGGCACTTATGTCCATTGTGCCAGTTCTTATAATTGCCCCATCGGTACTGATATTTAAAGAGAAGGTAAACTTTAAAGAGATGATTGGTGCTGTGATTACAGTGATTGGGGTTATAACCTTCTTCCTTTAATTCACCAATCGTTCAATGCTTCGCATAAGATAATCGAGGTCATAAGGCTTCGAAACGTAGTCGTCGCATCCCATCTGAATTGCCTTCTCCTTCTCGTTGCTCATGGCATTGGCTGTTTGGGCAATTATAGGAAGATTTGGCCGAATCTGTTTAATAATTCGTGTAGCCTCGTAACCATCCATGCCAGGTAATTGAATATCCATTAAAATAAGGTTAATACTAGTATTTCCTTTACATATTTCAATGGCTTCCTCTGCATTTCCAGTTAAAATCAACTTAGCCTTTGTATGCTTTAGAGTTTCCTCTAAAAGTCTTGTCGAAATAAAATTATCCTCAACAATTAGTATTGTTTTGTTCTGCAACTGTGAAATTCTAAGTTCAGAATTTCCCGAATTAACTTTGCCCCTGCTCTGTGGCTGGTTATAAGGAATCCTAAACCAGAATGTAGAACCTTTACCTACCTCAGAATTCACTCCAATTTCACCGCCTAATCCAGTAATTATACCCTTACAAATTGAAAGGCCAAGGCCAGAACCACCATATTTTCTGGTTAGAACATTCTCAACCTGCCTAAACCTATCAAAAATCACATCAATATCTTGTGTTTCAATCCCTACCCCAGTATCCTGAACCTGAACATCCACCCAATCGTCATTATGTTCGTACTTTAAAGTAATTGAGCCCTTTTCAGTAAACTTTAAAGCATTATTCAAAAGATTCATAACAACCTGCTGAATCCTATCTGGATCCGATATCAAAAACAATTGAGAATCGCCCGAAGTGAAAGTAAAATTTAACTCCAAATCGTTCTTTTCCAGCCTTATTCGCTCCACCTCGGCATTATTGTAGCAGTTTTTAAGAATATCAACCAAGTTAAATTCTCGAAGATTAAAATTCAACTGATTAACCTCAATCTTGGAAATATCTATAATATCATTTATTAAATTCAGTAGTTTCTGCGAGTTGTCAATAATGATATTCAAAAAGTTTTCAAATTCTTGCTTTGGTTGTTCCTTACGCAATAAAATTAACTTTGAAAAGCCCATAATAGCATTCATTGGGGTACGAATCTCATGACTCATATTGGCAAGAAAAGCACTTTTAAGACTATTAGCCTCCTCTGCCTTTCGCAGACTCTCTGCTATTTGTTGATTTTTCTCCTTTAACTCCTGATTGAATGATTTATGAATCTCTATTAACTTGTTCCTGCTTTTATTGATGACTAATAGCAGGTAGATAATAACAACCAAAATGACAAATATTGTAAGAATGAAAATTATTTCGGCTTTATTCTTTTTCAAATAAAGGAAAGGATTATTAAGGACCACTGCCCCACGAGGAACTTGCGACAGTCCAATATTATGTTTCTTCATATAGGTATAATCAAAAACATATTTGGAATTCCCAAATTTAGTTCCCAATTCACTTATTGGCACACCATTGAACAACCGAACAACCATCTCGCCGGCCTGCATTCCGTGCTCACGCCCCGATATAATATTACCGCCAATAATTCCATGCTCAAGGTAGAAACCCCAAGTACCATAAATTGGGACTTTTGAATGAATTGAAACCGAATCGAGTACGTCCTCATAAGTTAAATAAACTCCATCCTTGTCCTGATTATAAAGGAGAAACAGTATTACAGAATTGCCATCTATTTGCCCAATTTTGGCAATTAATTCGTGTATAGTTAGGTTGGTCAAGACATTTATGTTAAAACTGTATTTTCTTCGCGATACTATTTCATTAATGGTTTTCTCAAAAATTACGCCCGTTGTTGTTTGGTCAACAACACAGTATAGGGTCTTTAATTGAGGATGCAAGCTTGCAATCAAGTCGATGTTTTTTGTTACATCAACCTCCTCTATTATACCCGCAAAATTCTCCGGAAATGAATAAATATTATTTACTCCGCAAAAAATAACAGGAACATCGATAAATGAATTCTCCTTAAGCTGCTTTACATAGTTAAACGCATCATTATCGGTAACTAAAATAAGGTCGATACCCTGAGGAACATACTTGGCAACTATAAACTCTGTAAACTTACCAATATAATTAGTATTACGAATTCTTTTAAAATCCAGGTTTTCAATATAAATCTCTGCTTTTACATCGCCTGCTTTCAGAGTTTTATTAAAACCATAGTATAAACTATCGGTCCAACTTAAGTTAGTGTGGTAGGAATTAATGAGTAAAATTCGCTTTTTATCAGCCGCATTAGCGCTTAGTACAAAAAACAGTAAAACAAAAAGTGGCAGAATGCGTTTCATAAATTACCAGGAAAGTTTCTATACCAAGTTATAAAAAAATAAATCATTGCCATTATTTTAAAGAAGTTTTCAGGTCGATTTTTCTATAAAAACATAAATTTGTATAAATCACTTAACAAATACACATCATGAACAATATAAAAATTGTCCTGTCAACACTTACTCTTATTTCGCTTGTCATAGTAGGTTGCAAAAGCACAAAGAATGTAACAAAAGATATTAAGCCAATTATATCTGAGAAATTCCTTACCTCTCCTTTTAACCACGATGAGAGTATAGCATCGTTCAATAAAGCCTTACCTGACGGAACCAAAATCCGAAAACTTGCCAGAAAGAATGTACACTACCCATCAAAAACCGACACCATTTACCAGTTTATATATAAGCAAAGTGAGATTTTTGTGTATAAATCGAACTTTAACAAGGAGATACTAATGGCCGGGTCTATTGCCGATTCACAAATAAAACTCATCAATGGCATTACTACGGGCATGAGTAGAGAACAACTCTTCAATGCAATTGAAGGCATTAAAAAAACTGAGGCCGATACTGTAAAGTTATCGACCCAGGGTAAAGATAGAACCTTCACTTTTATCTTTAAAAAAGGAAAGTTGAAGAAGATAAAATTTGAATCGTATTACGATTAAACTATGCTTTTTGAGGAATAGTAGCAATTATGGTGCTATTTCCAGTGGTTTTCTGTCCAATTTTAACCTCAACCTTTGAATCCAAAGGTAAGAAGATGTCAACCCTTGAGCCAAACCTAATGAAACCCATTTCGGAGCATTGCTCTACACTATTACCTTCTTTTGCATAGCATATAATTCTACGGGCAACAGCACCTGCAATCTGGCGCAGTAGGATTGATACCCCATCGTTACGTTCAACAACAACGGTGGTTCTCTCGTTGTGGGTTGATGATTTTGGATGCCAAGCCACCAAATATTCGCCTGGGTGATACTTGTAGTACTTAATTATCCCTTTAATGGGAAACCAGTTAATATGTACATTCCAAACCGACATAAATACGGACACTTGAATACACTTGGTTTTAAGGAATTCGTCTTCGTAAACCTCCTCAATTGTTACAACCTTACCATCAGCAGGTGCAAGAACCACATTGGAATCCTGACGGAAAGTCCTATTGGGTACTCTAAAAAAACGAAGCAGGAAAATCATCAACAAAACTGACGCAGATAATACAATGTAAAATGCAATATGACTGAATAAAAATGTTAACACATTAAGTGCTAAAAGTGCAAAAAAACTCACCAACAAAATGGCATAACCTTCCTTATGAACTCTCATTTACTGTAAAGTTGTTAATTGTTATATAATCATCATAACCTCCAAGTAGGCATAAACTACTGGAATAACCATTATTAATGCATCGAATCTGTCCAACAAACCACCATGACCAGGCAGGAATTTACCCGAGTCCTTTACGCCAATGCTACGCTTAAACATTGACTCAACCAAATCGCCAAATACACCCATTAATGAGCAAATTAGACCAATTACAAGCCAATGCTTATAATTTATCTCCGTAAAGAACCCTGAAATAAACCAAGCCACTAAAGCAGTTACAACTATTCCGCCAACAAAGCCCTCCCAACTCTTCTTGGGCGATATTCGAGGAAACATCTTATGCTTACCCATACTTACACCAAAAAGATATGCGCCTGTATCGTTGCTCCACACAAGGAATAGTATACCTAGCAGAATTTTAGGCTCGTAGGTCATTTTAAACGATGAGCCATTTATAACAATAAAGTTTAATAATGCAAAAGGTAATGCTATATAAATTAGCCCAAGTAAGGTATAGGCTATATTGTGAATTGGCTTATGCTGTGCCCTGTACAATTCCACTATAAAAACACCTACAATTAATGGAATGAAACCAAATAAAGTAATCCGTTCTATTTCGCCCGAAGAGTAAAGGTACGACCAAACGAAAAGAGCCACTCCAAGAAAAATTCCCAGTAAAGCCTGCGGACGGATTTTTGCTTTGAGCCCTAGTATATAGAACTCGTACAAACTTGCAATCATCAATCCAAGAAAAACAATAAAGAAGGTGATGTGGCTAATTAGAATAGCCCCAACAACAGTTACTACAAACAGGACTCCACTTATGGTCCTTTTAAGAAATTCGCTCAATTATCGATATTTTTAGTGAGTTCTTTTGCTTTTTCCAAATTGCAAATATCTACATAAACTTCGGCCTCGCCAAATAGATAGCTAGAATCTTGCTTATTTATGATAACTGCGGCAATTCCGTTATCCTCCAAAACCTGCTTAGCAATTTCGGCTTGCCAAGATTTACTTGTTGAGTAAGCAACTGTCCAATTATCGTCCATAACTTTAGGTTGATTTAGTTTTCGTTTTTATGCGACTCCTCATCCAACTCCTTGGCCAACTCCTGCTCGCGACTTAAAGTTTTTCGAGGGCCAAAGATTTGCTCCAAATCCTCACTAAATATAACCTCGCGTTCAAGTAATAAATCGGCTAATTTGGTGTGTCCTTCAAGGTTCTCAACAAGAATACGCTTTGCATTCTCATAAGCCCTATCAATCAAACCCTTAACCTCAACATCAATTTGCTCGGCAGTTTTCTCACTATAGGGCTTGCTAAAAGCATACTCATTCTGTCCCGACGAGTCGTAATAACTTATATTGCCAACGGTTTTACCCATACCAAAGTATGCAATCATGGCGTAGGCTTGCTTGGTAACTCGCTCAAGGTCGTTAAGCGCTCCTGTAGAAATTTTAGCAAAGGCAACCTCCTCAGCAGCACGACCACCAAGAGTGGCACACATCTCATCGAAAAGTTGCTCAGTGGTTGTTATTTGGCGTTCCTCTGGTAAGTACCAAGCTGCACCCAACGAGCGTCCACGAGGAATAATTGAAACTTTAAGTAATGGATTAGCATGCTCAAGCAACCAACTAACTGTAGCATGACCAGCCTCGTGGTATGCAATTGTTTTCTTTTCTTCTTTTGATATTATTTTGTTCTTCTTCTCTAAACCACCAATAATTCTATCAATAGCATCGAGGAAATCCTGTTTCTCAACCGACTGTTTATTCTTACGGGCAGCAATTAGAGCAGCCTCGTTACAAACGTTAGCTATGTCGGCACCAGAAAATCCTGGAGTTTGCTTAGCAAGAAAAGTTATATCGAAACTTGCCTCAAGTTTAATTGGGCGAAGGTGTACCTTAAAAATCTCAAGTCGTTCCTTATAGTCAGGTAATTCCACATGAATTTGACGGTCGAACCTACCTGCACGAAGCAATGCTCTATCTAGGATATCTGCACGGTTAGTTGCAGCCAATATAATAACTCCCTGATTAGAACCGAAGCCATCCATTTCGGTAAGCAACTGGTTCAAAGTATTTTCGCGCTCATCATTTCCTGAGAAGTTCGCATTCTTACCACGAGCACGCCCAATAGCATCAATCTCGTCAATGAAAACAATACAAGGAGCCTTTTCCTTGGCTTGGCGGAATAAATCGCGCACACGCGATGCCCCAACACCCACAAACATCTCCACAAAATCGGAACCCGACATGCTAAAGAATGGTACGTTTGCCTCGCCAGCAACCGCTTTTGCAAGTAATGTTTTACCAGTACCTGGAGGGCCAACAAGCAGAGCACCTTTTGGTATTTTTCCGCCTAAATCAGTAAATTTCTTTGGGTTTTTGAGGAATTCAACAATTTCCATAACCTCAACCTTTGCCTCCTCAAGACCTGCAACATCCTTAAAGTCAATCTTTGCATTCGATTCCTTATCGAAAAGCTGGGCTTTTGACTTACCAACGCTAAAGATGTTACCAGCACCACCAGGGCCTCCACCCTTGCTCATTCTACGGAAAATGAAGACATAAAGGCCTATCAATAATGCAAATGGAAGAACCCAAGTTAAGATTTCGGCGAAATAATTTGGGCGTTCAACATACTCGGGATAGATTTTTTCTTCTTCCTTGACTTCTGTTTGGGCTTCCTTGAGCTGATTATCAAAGGTTTCTATTGAACCTATAGTAAATGTGAAATGTGGACCCGATTTAGGAACAGAGTTCATGCCTGTGCCTAATCTATCCTTATATTTTTCGAGTTTATCTTCTTTCAGATAAACTTCAACTTTCCCTTGATTCCGGATTACCACTAATTTCTGAACCTCTTTATTGACAAGCATTTGGTTTTTAACCTCCTGCCATGAAGTTACCACAGCATTTTTCCCAGAGTAGAAAAACTGCAGGAATATGATACCTGCAATAATCAATATATAAACCCAGTAAACATTAAATTTTGGGGCTTTGGGCTTATTCTCACCATCGCCAAAAAATGGGTCGTTATCTTTTTTCTTTTTACTATTATCCATATTCAAAAAAACTTAATTCGAATAAATAACGTTGATTTTAAATAATTGTTCCACTACTCTGAAAAATCGAACGAACTAAGTGGTTCCTGCTCACCATAAGGGGTAAACTTTCCATCAGCCCACAAGTCCTCAAGTTTATAGAACGCTCTCCATTCGGTTTGAAAAATGTGAACCACAATATCAACATAATCCAATACAATCCATATTGAGTTCTCGTAACCTGCCGATTTGTAAACTTTTTCCTTAAGTTTTTCGGTTGCTCTAAACTCTACATTATCGGCTATAGCGTTAACTTGTGTGGTTGAGTCGGCATTGCAAACTACAAAGTATTTGCAAACAGCATTGGGTAGTGAGCCTATCTCTAGTGAAACTAAGTTTTTCCCCTTCTTTTCCTGAATTGCATCAACAATACAAGCAAGCAATTCATCGGAATTATTTGTTTTCTTCTTTTTTACTGCCATTTATGTTTCTTAAAATAAGCCACAAAGTTAATCATTTTTAGACTTTTTGAAAACTGTGTTTTATCATTTGGAAAGGAATTAACATAGGGCTTAGCTAAAATTAGTTATTAGAAATAGAAAAGGGCTACAAAAGCAGCCCTTAAAAAAATTTATTGATTTCTTTATTTTTTCGACTTACCCTTATCCCCACCTAAACCAATGATTTGATAATCGGCAATATTAAATTGCTTAGATGAGTTTGGGTTGATTTCCTTAACAAAAAGGTCAGAGCGAGCATTGGAGTCGCTATCCTTAAAATGCATCTCAAGCACTGTACCTAAAAGATACCCACCAAACCCAGCAGTTGACAAGGCTTGAAAACCACCCATTTGTCCGTAAGCGCTGGAATAGTCGTATTTAAAATCGTTGGTAGCCCAAAGTTCTACACGTCCTTCAGGATTTTCATAAGCATACTCCTTGCAACCAAAGCCTGCAATTTTTTTGCTACGTCCTGTAGGTTTGTAGTACATATTGTAATCGGCCAAATCCTCCTGCTTTGCAGTTTCTGCAGCGGCTTCTTCGTCAGCGGCATTCTCTTGAATAGAATCCTTTGGTATTTCCATTGCAATACCGCTCTTTTCGCCATTCTTATCTGAAAGAATAAGCATGGCCATATTCTTATAGTCGAAAATCATAAGCGACTTAACCTTTTCGCCTGATTCCTTGTCGACAGTTTCGAACTCCATTGCAAAATTCTTGGAATTTTTATCGAAGTAAGAGGTGTAGGCCACCTTATTAACCTCCGTTGAAGCAGAATCAACAGATTCAATATCCATCTTCAGGTTTGATGTGTAACTATAGGCTAAATCGAACTTAACGTTATTGAAGCCCATCATACCCATCATCTTTTTCTGCATAAAATTGTTTGCAGGATTAGTTTGCTTCTGAGGTTTTTGTTTCTGCTCTGTTTGCTGCTGCTCCTCTTTTTGTTGTTCCTCCTTTTTCTGCTCCTCCTTTTTATTGGCTACAGCCTTTTGAGCTTTTTCCTTTAAAAAACTACCTATTTGTGCTTTCGATTCAGCAGCGCCAATGACCATAATTGCAACAAGAATGGCAATAAATTTTTTACTCATTTTCTATAGATTTAAGTTTAACGGTTTTCTTATTTGTTCGAAAAATCAATGCAATTTACTAATCTTTTTTCGAAGTTATCCCTCTATCTTTTAAATTATTAAAATTAAACTCTTATGGCTTTTAAACGTTGTAAAGATGAATTTTAAAGAGATATATTTGTATTTTTAAAACACGATTAATGACTAAAGGCAAAGAATCCAAACCCCATATTGGAATATACGGAAGAAGGAATAACGGCAAGAGTTCTTTAATTAATTTGCTTGCAGGGCAAAATGTTGCAATTGTTTCAGATTTTGCTGGAACAACCACCGACCCAGTTAAAAAATCATTCGAAATTACAGGCTTTGGCCCTGTGATTCTTATTGATACTGCGGGAATTGACGATATTGGGGAACTTGGACAAAAACGCATAGAAAAAACTCTAGAATCAATTAAACATATCGACCTAGCAATTCTTGTAACTACAAATAATGTTTGGGGCGAAAATGAGGATTTACTTGTTGAAGAATTCGGAAAAACCGACACGCCATTTATTGTTGTTCATAACAAAACAGATATCGAACCAGCCACTTCAACTTTTAAGGCTTTGGTTGAAGGGAAAAAACATAAAGAATTGGTTGAAACCAACACCAACGATAAAAACAGTATAGATAAACTTATTAATGCGATAAGAAATGCTATTCCAGAATCGTCGTTCAAAACCCCTACCCTACTGGGCGATTTAATAAACTATGGCGACTTGGTTCTGCTAATAACCCCAATTGATGTTGAAGCTCCCGCAGGGAGGCTTATTTTGCCACAGGTTCAAGCCATACGCGATATTCTCGACAACGATGCTGTGGCTATAGTTTTAAAAGAGCGTGAGGTTGATGCTTTTCTTAGGAAAACGCAAATTAAACCAGCCTTAGCCATTACCGATAGTCAGATATTTGTCAAGGCATATGCGTCAATCCCAAAGGATATACCGCTTACCAGCTTTAGTATTCTTTTGGCTCGATTCAAGGGCGATTTCGACAATTATATTAAAGGGACACCTAAAATTTCGGAGCTAAAGAATGGCGACAGAATTCTTCTGCTCGAAAGTTGTACGCACCATACATCGTGCGATGATATTGGGCGGGTTAAAATTCCCCGTTGGATATCGAACTTTACAGGGAAGCAACTTGAGTACGATGTGGTTGCTGGGCTCGATGCACTTCCAAGAGATATAAGGGAATACTCATTGGTTATTCAGTGTGGTGGTTGTATGATAACTCGCAAACAGATAATAAACCGATTAAGGCCTGCTATTGATGCTGGAATACCTGTGACCAACTATGGAATGGCAATAGCATATGTTCAAGGAATATATCAAAGGGCAATTGCACCTTTCACGGCCAACCATATTTCTAAATCGGATTATTTGTAGAGGTTTACTGTGGGTCAACATCAATAGATGCAACTAAAGCGTATAGTTCCTTGCGCTGCTTTAATCCGTTTATGTAATAGTTTATCAGTTCCTTAATTCTAGATAAGGGCTGTTCTCTATTAATTTTTACAAGAATATTCATTATGAATAAACCTTGAACCCTACCAATTAAAGGCGGTTCAGGGCCTAGCACATTATCGCCCAAATTATGTCTTAAACCTTTAGCCACAAAATCCGATGCTTGGTTGAGTAACTCTTTATCCTTATGTTTTAAAGCGATATTAATCAGCCTATAGTATGGCGGGTAGTGGAAATTCTTGCGCTCCTCAATTTGCGATGCGTAATGCTCCAGGTAATCGTGCTGGATAATTTGCTTTATTACAGGATGTTCTGGCTGTGCAGTTTGCATAATAACCAAGCCCTTTCGGCCTTTACGGCCAGCACGCCCACTTACCTGCGACATCAACTGAAAACTCCGCTCAAACGCTCTGAAGTCTGGAAAGTTCAGCATATTATCGGCATTCAGAATGCCAACCAAGCTAACCTTATCAAAGTCCAACCCTTTTGTAATCATTTGTGTTCCGATAAGGATATTGATATGTCCCGATTCAAAATCGCCAATAATCCGCTCGTAAGCGGTTCGTGAGCGGGTTGAGTCCAAATCGACACGTTCAATTACAGCGTTAGGAAAGAAGATGCTAAGTTCGTCCTCCACTTTTTCAGTTCCAAACCCTTTGGGTTGAAGGTTACTACTGCCACAGGCTAAACACTCGTGAGGTTGCTGGTAAGAGTATCCGCAGTAATGGCAAACTAGCTGGTTGGTGGATTTATGGTAGGTTAAAGTAACATCACAATGGTCGCAATGAGGAACCCATGCACACTCACCACACTCAATGAATGGAGCAAAGCCCCGTCGGTTCTGAAACAGAATTACCTGTTCGTTATTGGATAGCGCCACGTCAATCTCTCTCAGCAGCACATCGCTGAAATGCGATTTCATCTGCTTACGCTTTCTGGCATCGCGAACATCAACAACTCTAATTTCGGGCAACTCCATACCAAGGTAACGTTCCGATAATTCGACCAAACCATACTTGCCTGTGCGAGCGTTGAAGTATGTTTCAATGGATGGCGTTGCTGTTCCAAGTAGAACCTTGGCATTATGAATTGAAGCCAGCACAATGGCCGCATCGCGCGCATTGTATCGAGGGGCGGGATTATACTGCTTATAGGTGTTCTCGTGCTCCTCGTCAACAATAATCAACCCTAAGTTACGGTATGGCAGAAAGACCGATGAGCGCACGCCAAGAATTATATCGAAGTTTGCGAGGTTCGCGTCAGTTGCCAGAACGCCATTATAAACCTCAACGCGTTGCGAATCACTGAATTTTGAGTGATAAACACCAACTCTATTGCCAAATATCTTCCTAAGCCTATTGATAATTTGCGCTGTAAGCGCAATCTCCGGTAAAAGATAGAGTACTTGCTTTCCATTACTTACCGCCTCCTGAATTAGGTGGATGTAAACTTCGGTTTTCCCGCTCGATGTTACACCGTGAAGCAACGCAACATTCTGAGACTGGAACATTTCCTGAATAGTCAGCAATGCTTCTTTTTGCGTTTCGTTCAGAGTGGCTGGTCGGAAAGTATCGTCATTACTGGACGATAGCCTAGACAACGTTTGCTCCTCCTGCACCAAAACTCCTTTTTGAATAAGTGCAGCCAGCACACCGGTGCTCACATCAACCCTTTCCTGAATCAATTTCTTGGAAACCCTGAAATTTAACATTTCCTTGGGATTATCGGCCAGCGACAGCAATGCAAGGATAAGTTTTTGCTGAGCCGGTGCACGCTTCATCCCCTCAAGCAGGGTATTTAATGCATCGTTTGTTCGATATTCCTGAGATAGCGAAATAAAATATTCAACCTTGGGTTGATAGTCGTTCTCTATCTCCTCGTTAATGCTAATTGCCTGCTTATTCAACAAAGATTTTATTACACCCATTGGATTTTTAAAATCCACTTTGGAGACAATATCCTGAATGGTGAGTTTTTTCTTGCTATCGAGGAGATGTAAAATAATTTGCTCGTTATCAGTTAAGTCGATATCCTCAAGTTCAGTTCTTCCAATATATGTATCGCTCTCCATCTTTAGTGCAGACGGTAAAGCGGCCTTCATTACCTCGCCAAGTGTGCACATATAGTAATCGGCAATCCACTCCCAGAATTTTAACTGAGTGGGTAAAACAATTGGCGTTTCGTCAATTAGCTGGAGAATATCTTTGGTTTGATAATTTTCAGGAGCATGCTGATGCACCCTATACACTAAGGCCGCGTAGAGTTTTTTCTTCCCGAACGATACTACAACCCTCATCCCAACCTTAATTTCGCCAGCCAAACTGCTGGGAATAGAGTAGGTGTAGGTTTTAGGTAATGCTAAAGGAAGAACTACATCAACAAACCAATTCTCGGGCATAGAGTAAAGTCTAAAGTGATGCTAAGATAGAGATTTTAGTTGATGATAGGTTTTGTTATTGCAAATCGGCAACCTCAATCTTCACAATCTCATAGCCCTTAATAACCTCTTTTGTGGCAAAGCCAACGCCTAGAAAAACAAATATCAAACCAATAAAGAATAGAATAACCGATAGTGACGACATGGAACTGCTTAAACTGTAAAGTTCGCTAAGGCCTATGGATATGCAGTTTAGAACAAAGAAGGCAACCGCTAGAGTGTACGATATTACTGCGTTACGAACCAATTTTACCCTGTAGGTTAATTTTCCTGTCTGAAGATTGATACTTGAAAGACGTTTTGAATCGTGCTCAGGTATATTTCCAGAACGCTCAGCCAGCCTTAACTTCCGTTTCTCCTCATCCAAGGTTCTAATTCTACCCACCACTACTGAGTATTTGTTGTTCATTCCCAGCAAAAACAAGCCACAACAGTTAACCATAACCGCAGGAGCTACCATCAATTTAATAATTTCAACCGCATCCATAACTCAAACATTTATTAAAATCAGAAAAACTACTGAGCAATAATTATCTTAAAATTCGTTGCAAACATTTTAACAGCAATTGCCAGAAGCATAACCCCGAAAAATTTGCGTAGTATAAAAATCATTGAGCCGCCCATGATACGCTCAACCTTATCAACATATCGTAGAATAAAATAAACAATAATAAGATTCAGCAATAGTCCGGTAATGTTATTCACCATATGGTACTCGGCCCTCAATGAAAGAAACGTTGTTAAAGCCCCAGGGCCAGCAATTAAAGGAAATGCTATTGGAACAATGGTTGCCGTTGGATTATTCCCTTCATTTTTAATGATATCGATACCCAAAATCATCTCTAAAGCCAGCACAAAGATTACAAATGAACCAGCCAATGCGAATGATGCCACATCAATATTAAAAAGACTTAGAAGGCTTCGTCCTGCGAAGAAAAACAGAATGAACATTAGGAATGATACAAGACAAGCTTTGCCAGCATCAAAATGGTGTTGCTTATTTTTTAAACTTAAAAGAACAGGAATTGCTCCCAGAATATCAATAATTGCAAATAGCACAACAAATGCGCTGGCTATTTCGGTAATATTAAAATTATTCATATGCGTATATTCTATTAACTAATTAATTATCAATTGTGTAATAACATCAACATTTACTCACATTTAACTCCTCGATGTTTTTTGCCACGCTCTCCATTAACCACTGGGGTGTTGATGTTGCTCCTCCAATTCCAACACTTTTGGCTCCAATAAACCACTCAGACTTTAATTCTTCTGGCGATGAAACAAAGTAGGATTTAGGATTGGCTTGCTTGCAGGCATCAAAAAGCATTTTGCCGTTGGAACTCTTTACTCCACTCACAAAAATTATCACATCGTGCCTAGTAGAGAAATCGGCAAGTTCCTTTTTTCGGTTGGCCACCTGCCCGCAAATGGTATTGTTAACCTTTAGCGGCACATCGGCGTTCGTAAAGTTATGACCCATTCGGGATTTTATTTCATCAATAATTTTGACGAAAATTTCTGGCTCCTTTGTGGTTTGTGAAAAAACAACAATAGGTGCAGCAAAATTCAGCCCATTTAAATCGTCAACATTTTCTACAACAATGGCCTCACCATTGGTTCTACCAACAAGTCCTACAACCTCGGCATGTCCCTTTTTACCGTAGATAATAACGGTTCCATTAATGGCTTTCATTTCCTGCCACGCCTTCTGGACTCTTTCTTGTAGTTTAAGCACCACGGGGCAGGTTGCATCAATTATTTCGACACCATTCTTCTTTGCATTGCTGTAGGTTGAAGGTGGTTCACCGTGAGCTCTAATAAGCACTCGTTTCCCTTTTAAATCGTTGAGTTGATTGTGCGATATAACTTTAAGCCCCAACTTCTCAAGTCTTGAAACTTCCTGCTCATTATGCACAATATCACCTAGGCAATACAATTCATCATTGCCATCAATGTTTTTCTCTGCCGCTTGAATTGCCTTAACTACACCAAAGCAAAACCCTGAACGATTATCTATTTCAATCCTCATCGTTATTTGGACAATTTAAGAATTCTGAATGAACCAACCAACACAAAACCAAATGCTACAGCCCCAATAATGAGGTCTGGAATATTTGTATTGAGCCAACTCACAAGTAGCCCCGCTATTATAACACCTAAATTTACGATAATATCGTTAGATGTAAATATCATACTGGCCTTAATATGCACCTCGTTACTTCTTGCTTTCTGCAAAAAGTAAAGGCTTAAAGCGTTACCAACAAGAGCCATCGACGAAATTACAATCATTGTTGAAAAATTTGGCATCTGCTCAACACCTAAAAATCGCCTAATAACCTCTGCAAAACCGAGAACGGCCAATGTTAACTGGAAATATCCTGCAACACCAGCAACCTTTTTCTTTAAGGCAATTGTTCCTGCAACTGCAACAAGACTAAGCCCATACACTAAAGCATCGGCAAGCATATCAATACTATCACCAAGCAATCCAACAGATTTAGCAATAATCCCATAAATCAACTCAAGAAGGAAGAACCCAAAGTTTATTACCAAAACAATCCAAAGAATTCTCCGTTGATTACCCTCATCGGATATTTCTCTAGCATACGATTCAACTGTTGAAATAAGTTTAGCCCCAAGGTTGAGCGACCTAAGTTTGGTTTCAATCAACGAGTCCTCTGCTGTGTGATAAACTGCGAGTTTACGGTTAGGTATATCAAATTCTAGTTTCGCTATTCCCTCAATACCATCTAGAGCCATCCTAATCATCTGCTCTTCGCAAGGACAGTCCATTTTTGAAACTATGAAGTCAGTTCTTTTCATTCCATTGACTTTTCAGCGATGATAACAATTTGATAGAAGGAAAGTTTTAAACAATTATTTTATATGATTGTGTTCTGGATTCTGAATTGTGCTTATCGATAAAGCAAACTCCCCATCTAAATAAATCAAACGAAAACTTAACCCTTGAATCGTGATTCATTTCGTCCCAAAACTCACCCATCCCCTTAGACCAATCAATATCATCGAAAATCACAATTGACTTCTCGGACAAGTAAGGAAAAATTGTTTCGAAATATTCCTTGGTAGCAAATCTATCGTGATGTCCATCAATAAAAACAAAATCAACAGTGCCTATAGTTGGTAAAATAATGGGTAAAACATCTTTAAATTTCCCAACATGAACGTCAAAATTAGGGTATCCAAGTTCCTCAATGGTTTGCTCTGCAATTTTGGCAATGCTCTGCGAACCCTCAATAGTAACAAATCGTCCATGTCCATTACTTTTTAGCGCTAAAACCTGATACGATGCCGAAATGCCCAGACTAGTACCCAACTCTAAGCAACATTTTGGCTTAAATTCGGCTATTAGTTTAAATAGTAATCGTCCAAGATTTTCTGGAGTTGAAGCATTCTTACATATAGACGAAACTTCCTCCAACCCACTGACTCCATCAACAATTTGCGCCTGTGTTCTGCTTGAATCTGGATTACCTGCGCCAAAATCCTGAACAACAATACTTTCTTTAGAATTTAGTAATTGTAGTCGTTTTTTATCGACTAATCCAAAGGCTGATAACTCCTGCTCCGCAAAAGCATTCTGCTTATCTTGTTTTACAACTTCTGCAAACCTTGCCAAGTCTTTATCGGTCGATTTTTTGAGCACATCCAAAAGAGACATCGTTCGCAACTCTCTTTTCTGAATCTCAACAAAACGGAGAACCTTCTTAAAAGCCTTTTTTAGCATGTAGTTCTTGTTAGGCCTTACCTATTCGTTCCTTCACCAAATTTTCCACCCAATTCATTTGCTCCACAACTGTCATATGGCTATTGTCCAAAACAATTGCATCGTGAGCCTTTTGTAATGGAGATACATCGCGGGTTTGGTCTAAATGGTCGCGCTCCTTGATATTCGATAAAACCTCGTCAAGAGTTATGTTGATGCCTTTTTCGAGGAGTTCTTTTAGGCGACGTTCAGCGCGTATAACTGGGTCGGCCGTCATAAATATTTTCAACTCCGCATCTGGGAAAACCACAGTTCCAATATCGCGACCATCCATTACTATACCTTTTTTCTCGCCAAGTTTCCGTTGAAGTTCAACCATACGTTCGCGAACCTCTGGAATTGCTGCAACCACACTAACAAGGTTTGCCACTTCGGGTTTTCTGATTTCATTCTCAACAACTACGCCGGCCAGGGTTACTTCAAAAAGTCCTTTAACTTCGTTAAATTTAAATCCAACATCAATTTTTGAAAGTATATCCAAGTATAGGTCAGGTCTTACCTTTCCGCCTTCTATAATATTATTCTGTATAAATGCTAGGGTAACCGCCCTATACATTGCCCCGCTATCTATGAAAAGATAGTTGAGTTTTTTTGCAATTTGTTTTGCAAATGTGCTTTTTCCACACGATGAAAAACCGTCAACCGCTATTACTATGCTTTTATTCATCTCCAGATAATTTGAACTGCAAATGTAAGAAACAGATTACACTTTTCTATCCCCCAAAAAGTAAGTCAAGATACATATGCTTTTGAGTATTTTAAGCTAAGTTATTTTATATCAAATTATTATAGGCTGTCATTGTAATATATTAACCAAAAGTTAACATTAACTTAACATTGTTTTGTTAGGATTAATTCACCTTTGTAGCCTTAAATTTTAAAATTAATTAATATGGGTTTAAATAGATTCTTCCAAATTCTAGTTCCAAAGGATACCACATTCTATCCTCACTTTAAAATGGCCGCAGCCAATTTAGTTGACACATCGGTTCTGCTTTGCGATATGATGAAAGCGTCAAGTTGGGATGAGCGAATAAAGATTAAAGATCAAATAAAAGAATTGGAAAGGAAGGGTGATAATATGACCCATGAAATGTTTGATCTACTGAACCAATCATTTATTACACCCTTTGACAGGGAGGATATTCATGCCTTAATTTCATCGATAGATGATGTGGTTGATTACATTAATGGTTCGGCTCAACGCATAATAATGTACAAACCACAGACAATTCCATCTGAATTTAATAAGTTGGCCGAATTAATCCACGAAGGAAGCATTTCCTTAAAATATGCTATTGACCATATTGAGGAAATTAAAAAGCCTGCAAAAATCAAAGAGGCTTGTATCAAGATAAATGATATCGAAAATTTGTCAGACGACATTTACCATCAAGGCATCTCACATCTATTCGAAAACGAAACCAACACAATTGAGTTAATTAAAAAGAAAGAAATACTTATTGTTCTTGAAGAAGCTACTGATAAATTAGAGGATGCTTCAGATGTTTTGAAGTCAATTCTAATTAAACAAGCGTAATTGTATGACAGTTCTAGTAATTACTATAATTGCAATTGCACTCATATATGATTTCCTAAATGGAATGAACGATGCGGCAAACTCTGTGGCCACGGTTGTTGCTACACGAGTGCTGTCCCCATTCATGGCAGTACTTTGGGCGGCTTTTTTCAATTTTGCAGCCTACTTTCTGTTTGGACTTCATATTGCCAATACCATGGGTAAAGGGATTGTAGACCCAACTATTATTGAGCCTTGGTTTATATTCTCTGCACTTATTGGCGCAGCACTCTGGGTTTATATTTGTACTCATTTTGGACTACCTATAAGTGTATCTCATTCACTAATTGGAGGTATGGTCGGCCCAGCGCTTTTCTTTCATGGTCCTAGTGCTGTAGTTGCTGCGGGAATAATAAAGGTATCGGTATTTATTATCCTTTCTCCCATCATTGGTTTTGTACTGGGGTATTTACTAATGGTTTTAACCTACTGGCTTTTGAGAAATAAGAAGCCGGGAAGTGTTGATCATTGGTTCCGTTATTTACAGTTACTATCATCGGCATTCTTTAGTTTAGGTCATGGTGGAAACGATGCTCAAAAAACAATGGGAATTATTGCCGTTCTACTTTTCAGCACTGGTTATTTAGGTGCAGAGTTCTATGTTCCGCAATGGGTTGTATTCTCTTGTTACCTTGCAATAGGTTTAGGAACGTTAACAGGAGGATGGAAGGTAATTAAAACTATGGGTGTAAACCTTACAGACTTAAAGCCTGTTCATGGTTTTAGCGCCGAAACGGCAGGAGCAATGACTTTGGCAATGTCTTCGTTTATGGGAATACCTGTAAGTACAACACATACCATCTCAGGAGCGATTATGGGTGTTGGAATAACCCGAAGAGTTTCTGCTGTTAGATGGAAGGTTGCTCAAGGGATTATTGGTGCCTGGATTATGACTATACCAATGACAATGGTAGTATCTGGATTACTATATCTGCTAATTAAGTTGTTTGTATAAAAGTTAGTTTGGAAGAATAAAAGAAGCCATAACTGCGTTATGGCTTCTTTTATTTGACATTGAACAACTTTGATAAATCAGTTGTAATTGTAAAATGGTTGGTGGCTCCTGCTAAATGAAGCCTTGCTCTACTAAAGTTAATATGGAATTTTGAAATTTTAACCCCGATGCCCCAACTAAAACCAACAGAGGAAACCTTTTCCTGAATTTTAAGTTCATTCCTGCGCTGATAATTATACCCAAAACGCAAATAGAAATTACGAATTGGAACGAATTCTGCGCCTAAAATTACGTGGCTAATAATTTCTTTCCCTATCTTCTCCATAGCTCCATCCGATTTCTTTTCGGATTCGTCAAACACCGACTCCTCTGTAAAATCATCAGTTTTATAGTAAAGGCTCATATTCTGCAACTGCTGGAACGTAATTACAAATCGAAATGGAGCATGAGCAAGTTTCTTGCTAACACCTGCAATAATTTCAAACGGCAAAGGCTCGTAAGTTCCTGGGGTGTACGATTTAATCATTGAACCTACATTCTTAAATATCAATCCTGCTGAGAACAGCCCATTATCGGAACGATAACTACCAGCAAAATCTAATGCAACACCCCAGGAGGTGTAACTCTCCAAGTGAGAATAAATTGGCTTAAAACTAACGCCAACGCTAAAGCAAGTGTCAATTATTCTGGAGTACGAAATGCTAAATGCCATTTCCGAAGCAGTGAATGTTCCATTCTGAACTCCAGTCTCATCAGCTCTAAGGAACGAACCATAGCCGATCCTTTGCCCACCAATTGCCAAAGTCCCCAATTTCGGAATATTTCGGGCATAGGAAAAAGTCACATAATTAATGTCGGAAAAGTAATTAATGTATGATAGGGTTAAACTATTATGCATACTCGAATCGAGCATCGATGGATTTTGCGCTACCAACGATAAATCAGGCTCATCCAATGCAACAACCTTTCCGCCCAGCGCAGTTGCACGAGACGAGGTTGGCAACCCCAAAAACTGATAGGTGCCACGCCCACTAACCTGAGCTAATAGGAAGTTTGCGGTCAGTCCAAGAAATATTGATATTAAAAAGAATCGTCTCAGCATTGGAATAATATAACTGTAAAAAAATCGGCTAACAATAGTAAAACACACAAATCAGCAAAATATTGTCAACCTCAACAAACAATGTTTCACTATACGGCACTTGCCGAGTAAACATCTGAGTTCGATTTAAACTGGGAAATAAACCCCTCGCTCACAACCACATTAATGGCCTCGGGCAAAATTGTAAAACGGAATGGCGATTCGCCCAACGATTCACCATCGGCCTCTAGTTTAATGGGAGGCTCGCTCTTTATTTCGATAACCGAACCTCGGTAACTTGATATTTTTGGGTGATTTAGTATTGAACCATTGTAAAGCCTATGAATATTCTTGATAACGCCTAGTTTACTAATCTTCTTAATTAGTGTGATATCATATAAGCCATCGTTGGCTATTGCATTAGGAACTTGCATCATACCAGCACCATTAAAACGCCCTATTCCCAAAGTTAAGCTAAATGCACTCTCCTGAACATTGGCTCCATCTACCGAAACATTAACTTTAGTATGATGATAGCCCAGCAATGCCTTAAGCAAGCTTAGTATATAAAGGACAGCACCTCTCCTACCCAAATCCTTAAGCCGATTGGTACGTTGTGCCACTTCGGCATCGAACCCAATACCCGCAGCATTAACAAAATAACGGCTGTGCTGTACCATCGATTCCCAGTACTCTACCTTACCAACGTCCTGCTTAAACACATATTCAGACTTTATTGCCTTAACGCACTCCTCGTATCCAAGCGGAATATCGTACATCCTAAACCAGTCGTTACCTGTACCAACGGCAATAACCCCTACAACAATCTCCAGCGGAGAAAACTTCTTCTGAATGAAAATCCCATTAACAACTTCGTTAAGCGTACCATCGCCTCCAACGGCAACAATCTTCTTATAGCCATTATTAATGGCCTTTACGGCAATCTCTACAGCATGATGCTTATGCTCGGTAAAAGCATAGTCGAACTCAACCTCATAGGCCTTGAGCAATGCTTCAATTGTAGGCCAATCAACCTTTCCCTTGCCACCACCTGCACGGGGATTGACCACTATAAACCAACTATTTTTCAATAACTTAAAATTTATGCATCGAGTTTATGGGTGCAAATATAATACATTGAATTAAATAGACGTTTGTGTGTAAAATTTACCCAAGGATATTCAAAAAGATTTTCTATTTTTGCGGATGCTGAGGGTTTAAACGAATTGTTAATAACCTGTTAGTAACAAGCCAATTTTTGTTCATATTCAAAACGTTTGGAGCTTTGATTGGTAAATTTAGGATGTGTATTTTTGACCCCTGTTTAAAAACCATACAAAATGGCAAAAGTAATTGCATTAGCAAACCAAAAAGGCGGAGTAGGTAAAACCACTTCGGCCATCAATCTTGCAGCTAGCTTAGCGGTTCTTGAGAAAAAAGTTCTGCTTATAGATGCTGACCCCCAGGCTAACGCCACTTCAGGAACTGGTTTCGACTTAAGAAACATCAAGACAAGCATTTACGAATGCATGGTTGACGAAGTTAACCCCAAAGACATCATTTTAAATAGCGAAATTAAGGGATTAGATTTAATTCCCTCACATATAGACCTAGTAGGTGCTGAGATTGAAATGCTCAATATGCCTAACCGTGAGAAAATTCTTAAAGGTGTTATTGAGAAAGTAAAGGACGATTACGATTTTGTACTTATCGACTGCTCTCCTTCACTTGGACTTATCACAGTTAACGCACTTAGCGCGGCCGATTCTGTAATTATTCCAGTACAGTGCGAGTACTTTGCGCTAGAAGGGCTTGGAAAACTTTTGAATACAATCAAAATTATTCAAACCCGGTTAAACCCAGAGTTACAAATTGAGGGCTTTTTACTTACCATGTACGATGCCCGCTTACGCCTATCAAACCAAGTAGTTGAAGAGGTTAAGAAACACTTCCAGCAAATGGTGTTCGAGACCATTATTCAACGTAACATCAAGTTAAGTGAAGCTCCAAGTTATGGCAAGCCTGTAATTCTATACGATGCAGCATCAACTGGCTCTGCTAACTATATCAACTTAGCTCGCGAACTACTGCAAAAAAACAATATGACCAGCATCGATTACAAGGTGGCTGAACAGCAATAATACATAAGGCAGGAGAATTTAGATATGTCAAAAAAAATGGCTTTAGGAAGGGGATTAGGAGCACTTATAGAGGATGCATCAACTGACTCTACCAGAAGTGGCAATGAGGAAACCGTTAAGCACGTTGTTAAGGAGTTAGTTAACGAGATTGATGTTGAGAAAATTGACATCAACCCATACCAACCACGTACCAATTTCGATGAAACTGCGCTAAAGGAATTATCGGAATCGATACTAAAACTTGGGGTGATACAACCCATTACCGTTCGCGCAATTAACGGAAGGTATCAACTTATCTCTGGAGAGCGTAGGCTAAGGGCAGTAAAGCTCGCTGGACTTAAAACTATTCCTGCATTTACTCGCACCGCCGACGACCAAGGTATGTTGGAAATGGCTCTGGTGGAAAATATTCAACGCGAAGACCTCAACGCTATTGAGGTTGCCATTAGCTACCAACGTTTAATTGACGAGTGCTCGCTAACACAGGAAACACTTGCCGACAGGGTTGGAAAGAAAAGAGCGACTGTAACAAACTACTTGCGCTTGCTAAGATTACCCGCCGAAATACAAATTGGTATTAGTGAGTTTAAAATCTCCATGGGACATGCTAGAGCGCTTGTAAATGTTGACGACGTTAAACTTCAGCTTGATATATACAACAAGATAATAAACGAAGACCTTTCTGTTCGCCGGGTTGAGGAGTTGGTTAGAGACTCCCAGAACCACAAGCCACAAAAAGAGTCCAAAGCAAAACCAAGCGCTAACCTAGCCGAATCGGAAGTAGTGCTTCGTGAGCACCTTACCAACAAGTTAGGCTTACGTGCCGATGTTAAACCTGGTGGAAAAGGCGACGGAAAAATTGTTATATCGTACAATAATTCCGAGGAACTAGATGTTATTCTTGAGAAGTTTATTAGAATTGAGGAGTAAACTCTAATCCCAAAGCACTAAAAGCCCCAAGGATTTGAAGACTAAAGCTTTTATAAGTATTATAGGCCGACATTCCATGAAAAGATTGTCGGCCATTCTGATTTTTCTACTCGGCTTTACTTGCGCAGCATTCCCACAAGTTGTTGAAAAAAGTAAAGTTCCTCCTAAGGATTACTCTGCCCGAATTTGGCTTGTTTCCCACATAGCCCCAGGCTACGGACAGGTTGTTAACAAGGATTACTGGAAAATTCCTGTATTCTATGGAGGCATGGGTAGCATGCTCTATTTAGGGATTAATGCCAACCAAAACTACCAGCATAGGCTGAGAGTTTACAATATGGCATCGGATTTATCGCCCGATAAGGAGTACCTAAAGCAACGAGTGGTTGAACAGCGAAACACTCGCAACCTATACTATGCAGCAGCTGGCGCTTTTTACCTTGCCAGTGTGGTTGATGCCGTTTACTGTTATAATGACAAAAAGCACTCCCCTGCAGCAGCAACAATATTCTCGACACTTGTTCCTGGACTTGGGCAAGTTTATAACAAAAAGTACTGGAAAGTGCCTATTATTTACGGAGGATTATCCACCTTTTATTTTATTGCCAACTGGAACAACAGAGGCTATACCCGCTTCAAAACAGCCTTGAAATATAAAATTGACGACGACCCCAACACCGTTGACGAATTCAACGGAGAACGTACTGCCGATGAGTTGCGGTATTACATGAATGCCTACCGTCGTAATCGAGATATGTCTATTTTAGGATTATCAGCAGTTTATATACTAAATATACTCGATGCCAACGTGGACGCCCACCTTTACGATTGGAATGTGGATGACGATTTAGGCATTAGGGTTGAACCTACCGTAGTAAATGCTGAGGCAGCCATGAATGGTTCCAGTGCCCCTGTTTTCGGACTATCCTGCAAGTTTACCTTTTAATTTAGTGGAATATTAAGAGTATTATTTGCTTTTATTAAAACAACCATACTATATTTGTTGATTAGAAATTTAACCAACTGAAAACCTTAACCTATGAGGAATTTATTTATTGTATGCTTGCTGATGCTTACCTTTATTGGTATTAAGGCACAAAATAACACTCAAAACTCAGCAGACACAATACTAATTGATACAATTTTAGACGAAGAAATTAATGGCAACCTCGACAGCCTATTAAATCTTTGGTATGTTCAACAATCAATAGACTCTAACAACTTAGTAACAGGCATTGAGAGCGACAGTATTGGCCTAGCAGACTACCCTGATTCTTTTTACTTAAAGCGATTACAAAACATTAATTCTCTAATAGAGTTACCATACAATCATATTGTCAAAAACTTCATTAGAGCCTATACACAAAGGAAGAAAGACCAAGTTGAGGTAATGCTTGGCCTTACAGATTACTACTTCCCAATTTTTGAGGAAATACTTGACCAATACCAATTACCCCAAGAATTAAGATTTTTGCCAGTAATAGAGTCTGCACTAAATCCTAGAGCCGTATCGCGTGCTGGAGCAACAGGGCTTTGGCAGTTCATGTACGGAACAGGCAGAATGTACAACCTTACGGTTAACTCTTATGTTGATGAGCGCCGCGACCCAATTGCCGCCAGCCATGCCGCTGCCCGATTCCTTAAAGATTTATACTCAATATACAAGGATTGGACATTGGTTATTGCAGCCTACAACTGTGGCCCAGGAAATGTTAACAAGGCCATTCGTCGCTCTGGCGGTAAGCGCAACTACTGGGATATTTACTACTACCTACCCCGCGAAACGCGCGGCTATGTTCCTGCCTTTATAGCGGCAAACTACACCTATTATTATCATCGCGACCATAACATTAAACCTCAACCCATAAACATTCCTCCAACCACTGACACTTTAATGGTTAAGGATATGCTGCACCTACAACAGGTAGCAGAGGTTCTTGACCTCCCAATAAACTTACTTCGCGATTTGAACCCTCAGTATAAAATGGATATTATCCCCGCAAAGGACAGGTCGTTCATTTTGCGACTTCCTCTTGATGCTGTAGGGGATTACATCGATAAGGAAAAGGAGATATTTGCATACAAGGATAGCGTTTTCTTCAATCCAAAAAACGCAATTACACCTTCACGTTTCAACGCATCGTACCAGTACGATGTACCTCCTGGGTCAATTCGTTATGTTTACAGGGTAAAAGAGGGTGATGTTCTGGGTAAAATTGCTGAGCACCATGGCGTTTCCGTTGGGCAACTTCGCTCATGGAATAACATCCGTCGGAACCTCATAAGGGTAGGTCAAAAGTTGATTATTTACATCCCTGAGAGAACCGCAAATAAAATGGGGATAAAGGGAGAAAAAAGCAAAACATCTTAATTTCAACACCAATGAAAATTGCACATTTTACACTTTGTTTAGCAATTCTCCTATCAAGTTGTACCTCACCAAAAAGCACTACTCAGGAATCGTTTAAACAAGGAAATAACTTTGCTTTTGTTGAGTACTACCAAACATCGGAAGCAAAAGTAATAAGCGGCACAATACCATCGGGGAAAAGAATTGACTCTCCAACCTACCACTACAGCAAAGAAAATGGGACAATAGAATCGCACAGGAACCTATCGTTCATCACTGACACTGTAATTCTCGTTTTAGGTACTGGAAAGATATTGAAAGGGGCGGCAGGTAGCGGTGTATCATCTTTGCTTGTAGGAACAAGCAACCTTCCCCTATCGTATGGCGAACTTAAAATTATTGCTGTTAGCAAAGAAAATGTAAAAGTTGAGTTCAAAGGCGAGAAAATAACAATTTCCACAAACTCAAAATGGGAAAAATCAACCGAGTATAACGATACAATTAACGACCAATCAGCAATTCTAAAAAGGACTATAACCGATAGAATTAGTTTTTATGGATTTATCCCAAAGGATAGTTTAAAAAATTAAATCCAAACATCTGTGTTGTTTTGGCACACAAATTGAAACCTCGCTAATAAACCAAAACTTTAATCGTATGAAAAAAATTATTACCCTAATGCTTCTTGCAATTATTGCTATACCTTCCATTGCGCAAGAATCAAATGAATCTGAAGAAAAAAATGTTCTAAAAGTTAATACCCTTAGCTTAATTATTGGAACTGGATCTATCTTTTACGAAAGGGAATTTACCGATAACCTTTCTGGACAAATGGGTGTTGCTTACCTAAACTACAAAATTGAAGACGCAAAATTCACAGGTTTAATCCTTACTCCTGAGATGCGTTTCTACCCAAAGCAGAATGCAATTGATGGTTTCTACATTGCACCCTATGTACGCTATCAAAATTTCAGTATTGAAGGAGACAATGGGAAAGGCACCTACTCAAACATAGGTGGCGGAGTTGCTTTTGGTCGTCAATGGATAACCAAATCAGGATTTACAATGGATTTATTCTTTGGAGGGCATTATGGCTCAGGAAAAGTTGAAGTTGAGTCTGGTACTGAAGATTTTGACACTGCGAAATTTGATGGATTTAGAACCAGAATTGGATTTGCAATAGGTTTTGCATTCTAGTAATTGCTTCCTCAAACATACTTGATGCTCCGTATACGGAGCATCTTTTTTTATATAAGCCCCAAAGCAATAGCAATAAAACTCGGTCCATTAATGCCTCCATGCATTATAACTCCAACCCACGAGTTTTTTGTTTTCTGAACAATGTACGATTGTATAAATATCAACGGTATTAAAGTTATAAGCAATTGCCAACCAAACGCTATATGAAACAAACCCCACCCTATTCCATGAATAATCCAAGTATTTTTACCAAAAACAACCTCTTGACGTGGCATCATTACTCCGCGCCATAGAAACTCCTCACCTAAAATATTCAAGATCCAATACGGTGCCCAAACGGCCAATAGCCAGTATCGCCCTTGGCTCAATGGCTCAAAAGCCATAAATGGTGGAGAGGTATCAATCCTACCAACAACCAATTCAATAAGTTTCATTAATCCACCACTAATAATCATAACCAGAACTAACCCACCAATGCTCCAAAAAACATCCTGTTTTGTAAGTTTCCTGAAACGTAACCGTTCCGTTATCGTTGATTTTGACAATTTGTAACCTTCGGAGTTCAACATTAAAACACCCGTTACTATTAGCGGAGTAAAAATCCCCACTCCAGCAACAATAAACCAAAACAGAATGGTCTCCTGTCCTGTTCTATTGCTTAAATAGGGTATGGCATACTTTGTAAGAACAAACATCAGCAGTGCTGCTGAGAAATAAATCGTGTAAGAATGAAATAACCCTAGTGGTTTAATTTTAGCATTCATAAACACTATATGTTCAATTTTAGTAACTCTTCAAAAGGATTGTCACTGTTTAAACCTAAAAGTTTTGCAAATGCAGGTTCAGTTTTATACCCTTGTTTTTTTAGTCTAACAATCTGTAACCGAAACTCCTCTCCCCTCTCCAAAAGCAATTTATGCTCAAAAACCATATGCCTATAGCCATTTTGCTCTGTAGTGGGCAAATTCTGACCATAAACCTCAACTGGAAATTCCTCCAGCATGAACTTTGCAACAACGACCTCTCTATTATTCTTAATCTTTTCTGAAACTGAAAAATCAATTTCGTTACAAAACGAGGTTTTAAGGGTGGATATGAACTCTAACTTATTAACCCAGTAGCAAATTATATCCAAATCGCTAGTGTCTGTATCGATATTAATTGGAATTGTACCTACAAGTATTGGATTAAACTTTGCCAACTTACTAAAAACAGAATGGGCATTTAAAACATCGTAAACCCTCTGTTGCTTTAAATTCCCATTCTTTAAATAACCGATACTTGTAAAATCTATCAAACTAGGATTTTCTAGTATTTAACAAACTCGTTATGTTCCTTAACTTCCTTGGTGGCAATATCTCGATACTTAACCTTGTGTAGAACCTTTGAGGTATGAACATCGGCGCCATCGAAATGGAAGAAACTGACATTCTTTATTAACTGTGATGAATTTTCTCTTAAAGCAACAGACTGTGAGGTTAACTCCTCAGCAGCCGATGCTGTTTTTTGGGTTTGCATATTCAAATCCTGAATGGCCATATTTACCTGCTCGCTACCTGCACGTTGCTCAATGTTTGCAGCGTTAATTTCCTGAACCAACCTAACAGTGCTTTCAACCGATGGTAAAGTATTCTCAAGATTTCGGCTAGCATTCACGGTAAGTTCCAATCCCTGATGGGCAATTTTCACAATTTCATCGGCAGCAATTTTACTACGCTCAGCCAACTTACGCACTTCCGATGCCACAACGCTAAACCCTCGACCAGCCTCTCCCGCCCGTGCAGCCTCAACAGCAGCATTCAATGCAAGTATATTAGTTTGAAAAGCAATATCGTTAATAATGTTAATCTTCTCGGAGATGCTACGAATAGCGGCCAACCCTTCCTGCATACTCTTATTGGTAAGCGAAATGTTATTGGCGGTAGCATAGGCAATACCCTCCGTTTGTTTTGAGTTTGCAGTGCTTTGCGCAATATTCGAGGCAATTTCCTCCATATTCGACGATAACTCCTCTGTGGAAGCAGCTTGGCTATTGGACGTTTGCGATAGCATCTCGGATTTCTCAACCAAATTATTGCTAATTACAGCAAGTTCAGCCGAACAATGATTAATGGACATTACAGCTTTTTGCATCTCATTAACAAGAGTTTGTATGGAGTGGGCAATTTGTCCTACCTCATCCTTTTTTGATAACAACTCCAGAGGAACTTCAACATTTAAATTACCTGTTGCAATTTCTTTAATAGTCTCATTCATCTGCCTTATAGGATTACGGACAGTGATTTTTGTGAAAAAATTTGCTCCTACCAACCATGCCAAGCATACCGGAATTGCCCAGTAAAGCGTTGCCGCAAAGCCCAAATAGCCCACGCAAAAAGCCACAATGCTAACACCCATTGAGGCAATAAAAACGGTAAGCGCAGTGGTATAAATAATTGTTTTGCGGTAAAGCACCCACACTACAGCAAAACCAAAAGGTATTAAAGCGAATACCACTAGGAGTATGTATTTTACAATTGGGCTCATACGGTTCGGTTTTTAAAAAGTTCGAATGAAGTTAAGAATTTTTAAAATCATAACAAAACCTATCAAAGAATTCTCATAAGGCAAAATACTTTAGGAGGGCTTATAGTACTACTAACTTACCTCAACTTTCTTATCATTTCAAACTGCTTTCCCTTAAGCAGGATTCCATTCTCTTCTAAAAGTTTAGTAATTGCAACACAAGAGATATCGGCATTAATAAGTTTAACACTAGTGCAACTATTCCTTTTGAGTAATTCCTTAAGAATTGCCGATGCAACTCCTTTTCTCCGATGATTCTTATCTACTGCAATTTGAGTGATATCACCAGATGAAGGCTCCAAAATCCCATATCCGACTAAAGCGCTACCTTTTTTAACCCCAACAATAAGAAAGTCCTCTGGTTTCCTATTTATTGCCTCAAAGCTATTCTGCCACGAAGGGTTAAAATCCCACCAATTCGAAATATCTGTTAAATCTGAAAGTTTAACTTCACAAATTGAGTAATCTTTATGAATTGACTTTGAATTCGGTGTTATATCCTGCATCTGCTGAACAAAATAGTTAAACTCCCGAGTAACCTCAAAACCTTGCTTCCGATATACTGACACTGCGCTGGTGTTATGCTGCAAAACCTCCAGCAAGTATTGTTCAACACCTGCATCAACCAGAAAAGGAATAGACTCATTGAAAACCTTTGAGGCTAATCCTTGAGCACGGTAATCTTTAAGAGTTCCAGTGCCTGTATCGTAGGCAGTTTTAATTCCATTAAAATTACCTATACCGTTGAAGGTAAAACTCACTAAGTTTCCATTATCGAAAGCCCCAAAGGAAAGACCGGGAACAAATCCCCTACGATGTAACATTTTTTGTAATTCCGCCATGTCGGGCTGAATCTCGTAATCGGCAAAAGCCTTTGCAAACGATTCGAACAAAACATCGAAATGTATATTTGCTAAAGATTTAATTTCAATCATATTATTCGTTTATACTTTAGAATATATGAATATCTAAAAGTTTAATAGAAAAAAGTTAACGTCTATTGCATCTTTTTTCTAACTTTACTTAGAAATCATAACAACTTACAAAATGAAAAACACAATAGCATTTACCTTCATTCTATTATGCTTAAATCTAGCGACTTACGGGCAAGTCACTGAAGCGGAGGCAGAGCTTAAAACCCAAACCAAGGATACGCTTGAGGGCTGGAAGAAAGGTGGAATAGTAGGAATCAACATTGCGCAAACATCATTAACCAACTGGGCCGCAGGAGGTCAAAGTTCGTATGCTGTAAATGGTGTTTTCAGCACATTCTTTAACTATAAAAAAGGAAAAAATGCTTGGGATAACTCATTAGACCTTGGTTATGGTATTCTAAACCAAGAAGGGGTAAAGTATACGAAAAAGACTGACGATAAAATTGACATTCTTTCGAAATATGGTAGAGAGGCAAAGAAAAACTTCTACTATGCTGTTCTTTTAAACTTTAAAACACAAATGACAACAGGCTATAATTATCCCAACGATAGTACTCGAGTTAAAATTTCAAATCTATTAGCTCCAGCCTACCTAATTGGGGCAATTGGTATGGACTACAAGCCCAACTCACACCTCAGCGTATTTGCGGCTCCTGCAACTTCAAAATTTATCTTTGTTAACGACACTATGCTTTCAAACGCCGGAGCTTTTGGAGTAGATAAAGGCAAAACAGTAAAAAGTGAATTCGGGGGTTATGTAAGAATAATCTATACAAAAAACAACTTTAAAGGTGAATTTATGAAAAACGTCTCATTCACCTCAAAACTCGACCTATTCTCCAACTATGGGGAAAATCCACAAAACATTGTTGTAAACTGGGAAACCTTAATTGCACTGAAGGTCAACAAATACATCAACATTAACATTAACACCCATTTAATTTATGACGATAAAATTAAAATTGGCAAAGACTCAAACAACGACGGAGTAGTTGCTGAAAACGAAATAAAACCCAGAATTCAATTCAAAGAACTTCTCGGCATAGGTGTTTCATTCAAATTCTAACATAAATCTGACAACCATGAAAATCATTCAAGAGTTCAAATCCTTCGCCATGAAAGGCAACGTAGTTGATATGGCCGTCGGTATTATTATCGGTGCTGCTTTTGGGAAAATTGTTTCATCGATGGTGAACGATATAATTATGCCCCCTCTGGGGCTTTTAATTGGCGGAGTAAACTTTACCGACCTAAAATTTGTGATGAAAGCAGCAACGGAAACCAATCCTGCTGTTACCTTAAATTACGGTAACTTCCTGCAGGTTATTTTCGACTTTATGATTGTAGCCTTTGCTGTATTCATGGTTATTAAAGCAATCAATACAGCAAAACAAAAACAGGAAGCAGCTCCATCCTCCCCTCCTGCTCCAAGTAAAGAGGAAGTATTGCTTTCGGAAATTCGTGATATTTTAAAGAGTAAATAGGTAAGAAAAGTGAGCCAAGGCTCACTTTTCTTATTAAACAAACTTTGCGATAACTTGCATTAATGCATCTGAACTATATGGCTTTGCAATATAATCGTCGCATCCATTTTCAATGGCTTTATCCCTGTCTTTATCCAACGCAAAAGCAGTTTGGGCAATAACTGGCAAATTAGGTTTAATTGTCTTAATAATTCTAGTTGCTTCAAAACCATCAATACTCCCTAAAATCCTAATATCCATCAAAACTAAATCGATATCAGAATTTTTAGCAAAATCAACTGCAGCATTTGCCTCATCAAAGGAAGTAATTTCAATTCCTGTTTTCTTTAGATACTGAATAATTAATTTTAAAGAAAGTTCATCATCCTCAACAACCATCAATTTTCTTCCTTTCCAATTAGGTAAGGCTACAGGAACTTCATCCACCTTAATTTTGTTATCCGTCTTAAATGAAACACAAGGAATATCAATGGTAAACAGCGACCCTTCGCTAGCATTGGCGCTATAATTTATTGTTCCTCCTAGCAATGAGACCAAACCCTTACAAATGGATAATCCAAGCCCTGCTCCTCCATAAATCTTTGTTGGATTTTTATTTGCCTGCTGAAAACGTTCAAATATTAAGTCACGAGAATTCTCGGGGACACCTATACCTGAATCTTTTACCCACATTTCAAGTCTCGAACCAGTAGTTTTAAATCCAAATTCAACAAAACCTTTTTCAGTAAACTTTAAAGCATTGTCTAACAAGTTAACCATAACCTGCCTAATTCTTTGTCTATCTGAATCAATATTAATTCTTTCGTTTAATTGAGAATAAACTATTGTGATTGATTTGTTGATATTCTTCTTTGAGTAGATAGCGAATAGTTCATCAAACAAGTCGTTTAAAGAAAACTGTTCGTTTTTTAAAACCAACTGACCAGCCTCAATTTTTGAGTAATCTAAAATATCGTTAATAAGGTGTAGTAAATCCCCAGAGGAATTCATCATAATCTTCTTGTAATTTTTTGACTCCTCATCGTTTGGCGAATTTTGGCACAGTAACTCAGCAAACCCTGAAATTGCATTTAGTGGAGTACGGATTTCATGTGACATATTGGCCAGAAAGGCCGATTTCAACCTATCGGACTCCTCCGCTTTATTTTTAAGAACCTCAAGAGTGTTTTTTTGCTCAATGGTGTGATTAATCAAACTACCTATTTCAGCAAACTCACTTCCATAATTTTGTAATTTATCGATTTTTGAAACATCATTGGTATTGAGAATTTGTTCAACAATTTTAAGGGGTCTGTTCACAAAAAAAGAAAAGACTAAAATCAGTGTAATAACTACAAATAATGACGACAAAATCAGTACGCTAATCAGTTGTAATGAAAAGTTGCTGTATTGTCTAAAAAAATCATACACTTTCTCAACATTGTAGTACACCAACTCCTTTCCGTCTTGACCAAGTAGTGGAATACTAAATGCAATCCCCTGTTTTGATTTCAACAAGCGACTTTCAACAGGAATGGCATCCATACGAATATTTGTTCCAGTAACAAGCGATATGTTGTTTACATAGGATTTATCGAGCACCTTACCAATAATAAAAAAACCCTGTGGAGTGGTTATCCGCTCTCTATCGTTAGTATAATGAATTGTTGCACCGTGTACTTCTACCACTCCAAATTCTGATGTATAGAAAAAATCTAAAAATCTGTTCTGCCTCAACAGTTCCAAGGTGCTATCCTTTAGAAAGATGTTTTGCAAGGCCTTATACTCATCTCGAGTTATGGAGTAAACTTTATTAAAACTAGTGTCGATTATTACAAGAAAATCGATACTATATGTTGTAATAATTGGGTCGAGGTTATCTTTTGCCCATGAGGCGTTGCGCTTGTGCACATAATCAACAGTTTCATCCCAAAAAGTATAATCAAAGGCTATTTGCTTTAAGCGGCTTGTTTCAAATGAAATCGCAACTTTTACGCTATTTTCAACCTGCTGAATATTCGACAACAAGTAAGAGTCTCTTCTTTTACTATTAAGAAGAAAGATGTAAACTGCCACTGCAATAAAACTTAGCAGAACAGCAACTAACACATAGGTTATTAAACTCTGTGTTCTGTGTTTTCCAATCCTCATTTTATAAAGTTTAACTTTAAATTAAACGAATTCAAATACACTTGGGTTGTATTTTTTAATGTTAACTTCCATTAAATTGATATATATCTAGATTTTATTGAAAAATGCCAAATCACAATTAAATCTGTCAATAATTATTTTCCAAATAACAATAAATGGAACTACATTTGATAACCTAATGAATTAAATTTTAAAATAATAATTATGAAAAATAGAAATTATCGTGCCGATGGCCCAGCAGGTGCAATCTATGGTCTTGGATTTATAGGGGCTGCTATTTATTTTATTTCAACCGCCACATCGTTCTGGCTCGGAGTCCTAGGATTCCTAAAAGCAATTGTATGGCCAGCATTCCTAGTTTATGGTGCGCTTAAAGGATTGGGATTATAGATATTAAATTACAAATACTTCATCTTTATGAGAAAACTAGCAATAGCATTACTATGCTCATTACCCTTTTACGCATTTGCTCAGGACTTTGCAGAAAAAGAGGTAAAAACAGAAGTTAACGAAGTGACGGTTTTTATTGAAGGAGCTCAGGTTACAAGAAAAAAAACAGTTGAACTACCGCAGGGTAAAACCGTTGTAAAATTTGTAAACCTATCGCCGTTTATCGATGCTAAAAGCGTGCAGGTTAAGGCCAACGGTGAACTTACAGTTTTATCGGTAAACCATCAGCAAAATTTCATCAACAAATTGGATAAACCAAAAGAATTGGTTGACCTTGAGGCAAAACTAAAAAGCATCGACGAGAAAATTAACCTCGAAAACACCTACCTTTCTATAGTTGGCGAACAGTTGGTTTTTCTGCAGCAAAACAGGGATATTGGTGGAAAGAATCAGGAAACAAGCATCATAAATCTTAAGGAAACAATGACTTTCTATAGTACTCAGCTATCGGCACTAAAACTTAAGGAGATTGAACATAACAAGAACATCCAGGAACTTAGCAAACAGCGCTCCGATATCGAGAATCAGATTAAAACCATCACCTCAAAAAAAGAATATCCTAATGGAGAAGTTTTGGTAAAAGTTGATACTAAACGTGCTGGAACCTTTGAGTTTGAGGTTTCGTACCTAGTAAATAATGCTGGCTGGTTTCCAACCTACGATATAAGGGCAAAAAACATCAGTGAGCCTATACAAATTATCTACAAAGCCAATGTACGTCAGGAAACCAAAGAGGATTGGAAGAATGTGAAACTACGTTTCTCGTCGAGCAACCCCAATTCTTCTGGCGTTGCACCCGAATTAAAAACTTACTTCCTGAACTATAACTCAATTCCACCAGTTTATAACATAAAGCAGGGTAGCAACATTGCAAAAGGAACTGTAATTTCTGCCGATGATGGGCTGCCACTCCCAGGGGTTGCGGTTATGGTTAAAGGAACTACAATTGGAGCAGCAACCGATGTAAATGGAAACTTTACACTTACAATGCCAAGTAATGGAGGTACCTTGGTTTTCTCTTTTATTGGATATAAAGCGTTAGAGATGCCTTTCTATGGAGACTATATGAACATCACCCTTGAACCAGAATCTTTAGCCTTAAAAGAGGTTGTTGTTACAGCCTACGGTGTAAATGCTGAAAGGGAAGACCGTGCCTTTTCTGGAAGAGTTGGTGCTCAAACAAAAAAAGCAGAATCAATAAAAATCCGAGGTGCAAGCAGTTTGGCTATTCCCTCCGAAATGGTGGTAAAGCAGACCACCGTTGATTTTGAGATTAAGACCCCCTACACGGTTCTATCCGATAATAAAAGTTACGCCGTTGACATGGCTGCCTACGAACTACCAGCAAGTTACCAGTACTACTGCGTTCCAAAAATCCAAAAAGATGCATTCCTTATTGCAAATATTGTTGATTGGGAAAAATACAGCCTACTTGAGGGCGAAGCCAACATTTTCTTTGAGGATAGCTATGTGGGGAAAACCCTTTTGAACCTTAGCGCTGCAAACGACACTCTTTCTATATCGCTAGGGAAAGACAAGAACGTTTCAGTGAATCGCGAAAAAGTGAAAGATTTTACCACAAAACAATTTATAGGCAACAAGAAAGAGGAAACCCGCTCGTGGTTAACAACCGTAAAAAACAACAAAAATCAACCTATCAGCATGATTATTCTTGACCAAACACCAGTTTCTACATTGGAGGAAATTGAAGTGCAAATTCAAGATTTATCCACGGGAAAACACGACAAGGAAACCGGAGAAGTTAAATGGGAGTTTAACTTAGAGCCAAGCACTAAAAAGGAGTTTTCACTTAAGTACTCAGTAAAATACCCAAAAGGGAGGAAGTTAGTTATTGAGTAGAATAGGTGTTGGTTATACTAAAAATATAAATGAAGTTGTATCAAAAGTAATTTTCGTCATAAAATTTAACCAAGAATATTCTGTATTCTGGATGAAAATCAATACTTCGTTACCTTTAAGAAGTATTTTGAGCCCTTTATTTTCTTTCTTTACTTTTGATACAACTTCGTTAGGAAAAGTTAATTTAGACTTTGTTTAAAATCATTTTTCTGGATTATGGAAGGCTACATTGAGTTACCAATTTGCACCATTCGCTACAGGTTAAGCGGACAAGGCCCTGCGGTTATTCTTGTCCACGGATATTTGGAAAATCTTGAGATTTGGGAGGATATTGTTCCCGATTTAGAGCAGAACTACACCGTTTTGCGGGTCGATTTGCCCGGTCACGGCAAGTCGGTTTGTAAGCTGCAAACCATCAGTATGGACCTTATGGCCGATAGCATTAGCGCTGTAATGACCAACTTGAGCATTAAAAAAGCCTTTATGGTTGGGCACTCAATGGGTGGCTACACCACACTTGCATTTGCTGAGCGATACCCCAACTGGCTTAACGGTTTTTGCCTGCTTCACTCATCGGCTAATGCCGATTCGTCGGAAAAGCGCCAGAGCAGGATGAACGATATTGAAACCGTTAAGAATGGCGGAAAGCGCGACCTTGTTTACCTTAGCATTCCGCGCCTATTTGCCAACCATAACTTAGAGAAAATGGACGATTTGGTTGATAAATTCATCAAAATAGGATTAAACACAACCGACAAAGGAATAATTGGCGCTTTACAGGGTATGGCGCAACGCCCCGATAGAAACCACGTTATAGAGAATGTAACCATCCCGGTTTTCTTCATCTTTGGAAAGTACGATAATTTAATATCGCTTGAGGTTGCCAACTCGTTGATTGAACGGCACAAAAAAGCCCGAACTGTTATTCTGAACAACTCGGGCCATATGGGTTTTGTTGAGGAGAAAAATCAAACTACCGCTGCAATCACATCATTCCTTACCCAGGTTTTTAGCTGAGCTCCAACCAGAATTCTTGGGTCGGTGTTTTTAAATGAAATAGCCGCCGTTGGCTGATTGACCGATTGCTCCATCAACTCAATTGCTTTTAGCAAAGTTTCGTCAATTGCCTTGATGTATGGGTAAAAACCATCGCTATCGATTATATTACGGGCAATGGTTGCCTTTAGCTGAGTTTCGATAATTAGCTTCGATACTTTAATCTCCTTATCGTTTGGTGCAACGCCATTTTGCTCGGCAAAAGCCACAAAATCTTTTAGCAGGTTAAACTTTCCGAGGAAGTTGTCAACCGAGTTAAAATCTTTCAAACTACGAATATCCTTACGGTACTTATCGGCAAAGGAGAATGCATACCTGTAAATTAGGTTTCGGCGCGATACCTGCTGTAGGTATGGAGTGATACCAACGGTATCGAGCGGAACAAACACATCGGGCATAATACCACCACCACCGTAAACCACCCTACCACCAATGGTGTAGAATTTAAGCGAATCGGCAAACTGAATGCTATCGGCCTCCTGGAACTCGCCGTGCATATATCGGTTGCTGATATCGTTAAAGTAATCGTCGTCGTTGGGTTTGTAGGGTTTCTGAATGCTACGTCCGGCAGGAGTGTAGTAACGTGCAATGGTTAATCGGAGCGCCGAACCATCGGAGAAGAATATTTGCTCCTGCACCAATCCCTTTCCGAATGAGCGACGGCCAATAATCTTGCCCCTATCGTTATCCTGAACTGCTCCAGCCAAAATCTCGCTGGCCGATGCCGAGAACTCATCAATTAAAATCTCCAAATCCAAATCCTGGCAGGTTCCTGCTCCGTTGGAGTAAACATCTTGGCGAGCCCTATTTTTACCCTGAGTGTACACAATAAGTTGACCTTTTTGCAGGAACTCATTGGCAATATTGGTGGCAGCATCCATATAACCGCCGCTGTTGCTGCGTAAATCCAGAATCAACTTTTTCATTCCTAGTCCACGTAGCTTTTCAACGCCCTGTAAAAACTCCCTGTAGGTTGTTTTAGCGAACGTGGTTATTTTGATATAGCCAACCTCGGAGTTAATCATATAGCTAACATCAACGCTGTTGATTGGAATTTTATCGCGGATAATATCAAAATCAATTAGCTCCTTAACCTCGCTACGCTTAATGCCCACCTTAACGTGCGTGCCTGTTGGGCCTTTTAATAACCGTGGAATACTATCGAACTGAAATTTTACCCCAGCAATATTGCGTCCGTTAACGGTGATAATTCTATCGCCAGCCAAAATGCCCAACCTTTCCGATGGACCGCCCGGAATTGTGTTAACCACCACGGCAGTATCGTTGGACATGTTGAACTGAATTCCGATACCATCAAAACCACCCTCCAGCGGCTCGTTCACCGACTGAAAATCCTGCGCGGGAATGTAAACCGAGTGTGGGTCCAAATTCTTTAGAATAGAGGGAATGGTGTTTTCAACCAAAGTGCTCATGGAAACTGTATCGACGTACTCGTCCTGAATGTAGTTGATAACGCTGCTCAGCTTGTCGGTTTTAGGGTAAACCAGCAAGTTGGGCTTTTCGGTTCGTGCACCGAATCGAATACCAATAAAAATACCCACCACAAGAACAACCGCTAGCACTATAGGATAAATTATATCCCTCTTTGAGTTTTGGTATTGCATTTTGATGATACAGTTAAATGTTTGTAATATCCTCTAATTCTATCTTAACAACCTCAATGCCTGCTCTGTTCAACAGGGCAATTCCATCGAGGTTATGGTACTCGTCGCAGTAAACAACACGCTTAATTCCGGCCTGGATAATAAGCTTTGAGCACTCCATACAGGGCGATGATGTAACGTAAAGTGTAGCCCCCTCGGAACTGTTGCTCGATTTTGCCACCTTTGTAATGGCGTTGGCCTCGGCATGCAGCACGTAGGGTTTGGTTTTGCCACTCTCGTCCTCGCAAATATTCTCGAACCCCGATGGCGTACCGTTGTAACCATCGGAAATAATCATTCGGTCCTTCACAATAAGCGCCCCAACCTGCCTGCGGCTGCAGTAGGAGTTCTTAGCCCAAATTTTGGCCATCTCAAGGTAGCGCCTATCGAAATGTGGCTGTTTTTCGCCGTATGGGTACTTTTTCTTATCCATTTGCTCAAATATAAGAATAAGGAATTTGACAGTGCGATATTACAAGAATTTTAGTAAAAAATAGCTTTTCGGGCAGAGGGGCAAGAAAATAAATTTTGAAGAAAATATAAACTGATAAATAACCATGGAAAACTTTGAACATTCCTTACAATTGACTTATTTACTAATGCGAATATTTACTTGAGTTGATAAAATGACTAAATTTGATTAAAAATAATGAGATGAGATTAAAGAAACTATTTATAAGAGTTTATTCAATAATTATCACTCTTCTGATAATGCTTATTGTATCATCGATTCTTATGTATCGGAATAACAATGCGCTTGTCAGAAGTAATGAAACCCGATATAAATCCATCTTGATTGCTGAAGAACTCAGAAAAAGTTCCGAGGATTTAACATCTTTTTGCAGGACTTATATTGAAACTGGCGATACTGTTTGGAAGAATAAATATTTTGAGGTGATTGATATTCGCAATGGGAAAAGAGCACGTTCCAATGGGGCATTGATATCGCTACAAGACAGCATAAAGAAACTTGGATTCGCCGATTCGGAGTTGGATAAACTTAAAGAGGCCGAACAAAACTCGAATAGTTTAGCGAATATCGAGAGGCTATCGATAAATGTTCTTGAAGGCCTTTCCCCCGATAATTCTGCTTTGCGTTCCGGTAAGTGGCAACCCGATACCTTGCTGGCTCACCGAATGCTATACGATGAAAAATACCTTTGTATTAAAGGAAGAATTATGAAGCCAATAGACGATTGTATAAAGATGGTAGAGAAACGGACTCAACTGGAGGTTGAGAACAATACAAAAACAAATCAGACACTACTCTTCATAATAATCGCACTTGTTGTAATAATCTCCCTATTTGTATTCATCTCTTTTTTCAGTATCAATAAGAAAATTACGCGGCAATTTGAGGAATTGCAAAGAGCAAAAGAAAACTCCGAGAGAAACGAGGGAAAATTTAGGCTCTTGTTCGAGAGGTCTCCCGATATTATTGTATTAACTACACTGGAGGGCGAACTGATAGATAGCAATCCTACAGGCTTGAAATTTCATGATGTGGACTCTCTGGAAGACCTAAGGAATGTTAAAATGACTCAGTTCTATGTCAACCCAAGCGAGAGAAAGGAACTTGTAGATGAGTTGAAAAAGAATGGAACTGTCCACAACAAGGAGGTTAAAATAAGAAACATAAAAGAGAATTTAATAATTGATAGCCTAATATCCTGCGAGTTAATAAAATCAAAAGAAAACAAAAACATTCTGATATCATGGATTAGGGATATCTCCGAAAAAATAAAAACAGAGAAAACAATACTAAAACTATCCGCAGCGGTATCGCAAAACCCTGCAGCAATTATGATTACCGACTTGACTGGCAAGATTGAATACGTAAATCAGCAGTTTTCAACAATTACAGGGTATTCGTACGAGGAAGCAATCGGTTGCAATCCAAGAATTTTAAATTCTGGTGTTCATCCAAAAGAGTTTTATAGTAGTATGTGGAACACCATTCTGTCGGGGAAAACGTGGAACGGTGAAATTTACAATAAACGCAAAGATGGCTCACTGTTTTGGGAGGCTGCAACAATAGCGCCAATTCTAAACGATAAAAATGAAATAATTAACTTTGTTGCCATAAAACAGGATATAACTGCCAAAAAGATGGCGGAGATTGCTTTAGTTGAAAGTCAGAAAAAACTAAAAGAGTTGAACGATACAAAGAATAAGTTGTTCTCGGTAATTGGACACGACCTTCGTGGTCCAATTGGAACTTTAAAATCATTCATTGAGGCTATTATTGAAGAGCCCGATTATGATGATGCTCAAAACATCAAACAGTCACTAAAAACACTGCTGTCATCAACCACCACTACTTTTGATTTGCTGGAGAACCTTTTGTTGTGGGCAAAAAGTCAGCAAAACGAAGTGGTTTTCGTGCCAACAACTGTTAACCTTTATCAAATTGCTGAAATTAGCATTGCAATAGTTGCCGAAATAGCAAAAAGCAAAGCAATTACTATTTACAATCAAATTCCCAAAAAACAAACTACTCATGCCGATAGGAATATGATTATGACCGTAATTAGGAACTTAATTACAAATGCCATTAAATTTACTGAAAGCGGAAAGAGTGTTTATTTGTCCTCAGCGGAGGATAAATTCGCGCTTACAATAAGCGTAAAGGATGAGGGTGTTGGAATTGCCCCTGATGTTTTAAAAGTGTTGTTCAATCCAAAAGAGAATTATTCAACAATAGGGACATCGGGCGAGAAAGGTACAGGTTTAGGCTTACTGCTTTGTAAAGATTTTATTGAAAGGCATAATGGAAAAATTTGGGTTGATAGCGAAGAAGGAAATGGTAGTGAGTTTAAATTCACTCTTCCCAGTTGAGCCGAGGCTGCAAAATGAAATAAACTAAGCGTGTTCGGCGGCGGTTCTGCCACCGTCGGGCTATCAAAAGCAGGCTGGGCCTGAGATTTTTTGTAATTCAAACTTAGCAGGCTAAGCCTGCAAGAATAAATATGACTTAGGCTGAGCCTAAGCTTAACCCTGTTGCTCGATGAAGTCTGAGACTTTCTTGCTCGGCAAAATCTGTGACTTCGTCGTTTTTATTTAGCAGTCTCCTGACCGCGCACAATACCAAACTTCTAAAACAGAATATCTAGTTATTGAATTCCAAGATTCTTGCGCATTCTGCGTATACATGAAAACATAGAAATATTTGCGGGGAATAATTCACTTAATTACCGCAAAAAAAGCGGAGAATAATTTGAGAAGCGGAGAATAATTCGTATATTTACCGCAAAATGTGCGGCGAATGAAAACCTACATATACGACAACAACGATTGGCCTAGTTTTAAATGGGATAGCGAATTACTCCTGCCATTGCTCGGAAAAGTTCGCAATCAACAGGGGAGGCTGATTGGCAAAATGGAATCTCTTGGATTTGAACTAAGGAACGAAGCGGTTTTAGACACATTAACCCTTGATGTTTTGAAATCGTCAGAAATTGAGGGTGAACTGCTAAGTCCGGAACAAGTACGTTCTTCTATTGCCCGAAGGCTAGGGATGAATATTGCAGGATTGGTTCCATCGGACAGAGATGTTGATGGAGTGGTAGAAATGATGCTCGATGCTACGCAAAATTTCAATAAACCCTTATCCAAGGATAGGTTATTTGGCTGGCATTGCTCCCTTTTTCCATCGGGCAGGAGTGGAATGTATAAAATTATTGTTGGAAACTGGCGTGACGATTCAACAGGCCCAATGCAAGTAGTGTCTGGTGCACTTGGGAAAGAAAAGGTGCACTTCCAAGCACCAGGTGCATTAGAACTAGAAAAAGAAATGAATTTATTTTTTGAATGGATTAATAAAAACAATACCTATGACCCTGTTGTTAAGGCCGGAATAGCTCACTTATGGTTTGTAACCTTGCATCCTTTTGAGGATGGTAATGGCAGAATGGCACGCGCCATAACCGATATGTTTCTTGCAAGAGCCGATGGAATTCCTCAGCGATTTTACAGTATGTCATCACAAATTCGAACCGAAAGAAAAGCATATTATAGTATTCTAGAGAAAACACAAAAGGGTTCGATGGATATAACTAATTGGCTCGAATGGTTTTTGCAATGTTTGCTCGATGCGTTAGATTCATCCAACAGTAAACTTGAGAAAGTAATATACAAGCACAAATTCTGGAATAGGAATTCCTCAAAACTTCAAAATGAAAGGCAAAAATTGCTATTAAATAAACTCCTAGATGGTTTTGATGGTGCGTTAACATCTTCGAAATGGGCAAAGATTTCAAAATGCTCTGCAGACACTGCGTTGAGAGACATACAGGATTTAATAAATAAAGGAATCCTTAGGAAATCAGCCAGCGGAGGAAGGAGCACAAACTACGAATTAACTGAGTTTCAACAATAATCTTTTGTCGAGTTCTATGAGTTGCGCGCCAACAGAGACTTTCCAACGTCCGCCGGCAGGAGGACTTGGAAGAGTCAAAAAAACTATAAACGTAGAGATTTAACGTTTCCAGGAGGCTTCGCCACGCTGGAAAGTTTGTGTATAGGTGCGGCAACACCTTGTTTGCGGGTTTCATCTTTATACGACTGCGCTCTATAAAGCAATAGGAATTCTGCTGGCAGACAGTTTTTGGCTGGAATATTTTACTTAAGTTTACTGCTCAATCAAAGAGTGTAAACGAATGAGAAAAATCTTTCTGCTTGTATTAATTATGTCTCTTTTTCTTGATGTTTTGGTAGGGCAGGAGCTCTTTGTTTCAAATACAAGTGCAAAACAAAATGGCGAAACCATAGAAATATACTACACCCTAACTTGCGATAAACCTGTTAAGGTTGAACTTTTTGTAAGCAACGATGGCGGAGAGAGTTTTATGGTGGCAAAGCATATTAACCCTCTAAAAAAAGTAAATGGAGATGTGGGCGATAGCATAAAATCTGGAAATAAAACAATTGTATGGCTTCCTAAAGAGGAACAGTACATCCTTCCTGATACCAATGTGGTTTTTATGTTACAGCTTTCAATTAATCAAGACCCTAAGTTGCTCGGTTATATTTTTATGAATAACATTAAGGCTCCATTGGCCTACGGCAAACCCTCAATAGAAACATTTATTGACAAAAGGGATGGAAAAAACTATAAGTACCAACAGATTGGCAATCTAACTGTAATGGTTCAAAATCTTTCATTTATCCCCGATAGTGGCGTTTATTGGGAGTACTCCAGCGCCGACCTTAGGCAGAAATATGGTTGCCTGTACGATTGGGAAACAGCAAAATCTGTTTGCCCCGATGGCTGGCATTTGCCATCCAAGGAGGAGTACGAAACTTTAACGAATTACTTTGGCGGCATAAAAAAGAATTGTTTAAAAGCATTGATAGAGGATGGTTATAGCGGCTTTTCTGCTTTAATGGGAGGTTATGCGCTTAGAACCAAAAAATACACATCCACAATGGGAAATTACAAAATTGATTATCCAGAAAAGAACGAATATAGGGAGGTTGGTGTAAATGGATTTTATTGGACTAGTTCTGAGAGTGAAGAACATTCAGATGGTGCAAGATATGTCCTTTTTTCAAAGGAGAGTACAAAAACTGCTATAGGTACAAACTATCGTGAATCGGGTCATTCTGTTAGATGTTTTAAGGATGCTGTTACAAATACTCACTAGCCCTTGTTTGCGTCTTCTGTGCCTCTTCGTTCCTTATAAAGCACTAGGAATTTTGATGGTTAACAGTTTTTGGGTGGAAAATCTTATTTGCGGTTTGTCTATGTAATCAAAGAGTTATACCCATCCTGCAGATATGCACCACAAATACTTTCCAAGGTTCGTCGTAAGGCGGACTTAGAAATGTCAAGAAATAACTTTTCCAAGTGGCTTTGCCACGCTGAAAAGTTTGTGTATGGGTGCGGAAACAATGCTCGAAAATAATTTTTACTCAGAACTAAACATCAACTATTTTCATTATAAATATTTTTCCACTATCTTGTATCTAGTTTTTAGATACTTACGCGTATGCTTGTTAAAACTTTTGGTAGTGCAGTTCAGGGAATTAAGGCCACAACAATTACAATTGAGGTAAGCGTATCGAAAGGGATAAACTTTTTTCTGGTTGGCTTGCCCGATAGCGCAGTTAAAGAGAGCCAACAGCGGATAACATCGGCATTGGAAACCAACGGTTTCAAATTCCCCAAACATAGGGTGGTTATAAATATGGCTCCTGCTGATATTCGTAAGGAGGGCGCAGCCTACGATTTACCTTTAGCTGTTGGTATACTTGCAGCATCGGAGCAGATGAATGCTGATTTGCTAGCCGAATACGTTGTTATGGGCGAGCTCTCGCTCGATGGTACCGTGCAACCAATTAAGGGAGTTCTGCCAATTGCCATTCAGGCACGCGAGGAAGGGTTTAAGGGTTTTATTGTGCCCAAGCAGAATGCCCGCGAGGCTGCAGTGGTTAACAACTTGGATGTTTTCGGGGTTGAAAACATTAAGGAGGTAATCGATTTTTTCAATGGAAAAAGTACCCTTGAACCTACCATTGTTAATACCCGCGATGAGTTTTTTACACACGCCAACTCCTATGATGTAGATTTTTTGGATGTTAAGGGACAGGAGAATGTAAAGCGTTCCCTAGAGGTTGCCGCTGCTGGTGGTCATAATATTATTATGATTGGTCCTCCGGGTGCTGGTAAAACCATGCTTGCAAAACGGTTGCCCACTATTATTCCACCATTGGCATTGCGCGAAGCGCTGGAAACTACAAAAATTCACTCCGTTGCAGGGAAAATAGATAGGGAAACATCGCTTATGACCCGCAGGCCATTCCGAAGTCCGCATCACACCATATCGGACGTAGCCTTGGTTGGCGGAGGGCAATATCCTCAACCCGGCGAAATATCGCTTGCACATAACGGCGTGCTTTTCCTCGATGAACTCCCAGAGTTCAAGCGTACTGTGCTGGAGGTTATGCGTCAACCCTTGGAGGATAGGGTAATCACAATTTCGCGGGCAAAGTTCACGGTGGAGTATCCTGCAAGTTTTATGCTGGTAGCATCAATGAATCCTTGCCCTTGCGGTTACTACAATCACCCTGAAAAAGAGTGTGTTTGCTCGCCCGGTGTGGTTCAAAAATACCTGAATAAAATCTCAGGCCCGTTGCTCGATAGAATTGATATTCATGTTGAAGTTATTCCTGTTCCATTCGAAAAATTATCGGGTGCACCGCCGTCGGAAAGCAGCGAAATAATTCGCCAGCGTGTGGTTAAAGCACGGCAGATTCAGGAGGAACGATTTGTGGAGTGGAAGGGAGTTTACTGCAATGCGCAAATGACATCGAAATTAATTCGGAAATTTTGCATTTTGGACGATGCGGGAACGGCGTTGCTTAAAACTGCGATGGAGCGTTTGGGGTTATCGGCTAGGGCTTACGATAGAATTCTAAAAGTGTCGCGAACAATTGCAGATTTGGATTGTTCTGAATCAATTCAATCTCAGCACATTGCAGAGGCGATTCAGTATAGGAGTTTGGACAGAGAAAATTGGGCAGGCTAAAATAATACTTTTTTTATTAGCTGAATTAAGGGATGTTTGAAAACATTGTGTTTTTATGGTAGTAACCCTAAAAAAAATATTTTGGCTATTTTCTCGAATTGTAAGTGTTCGTATATTGCCTATCTTGATTTATAACGTAAATTGTTCCGCTATAAAGTTAAAAATGAATATAAAACAACTATAATAATTATTAACCTAAACTAAATCTTGAAGTATGATTATTGACAATTTGTTCTGGGTAGTACCGATTGCATCGTTAATTGCCCTTGGATTTGCCTACTACTTCTTCAAACAAATGATGAAGGAGGATGAAGGTACAGACACAATGAAGAAGATTGCGCTTTACGTTCGTAAGGGCGCTATGTCTTATTTAAAGCAACAGTATAAAGTTGTTGGTATTGTGTTCTTAGTTCTTTTAGTTCTTTTCGCAATTTTGGCCTTTGGATTAAAAGTTCAAAACGAGTGGACTCCATTTGCGTTCTTAACCGGTGGTTTCTTCTCGGGTTTGGCTGGTTTCTTTGGTATGAAAACAGCAACCTATGCATCGGCTCGTACTGCAAATGCTGCAAAAAATTCGTTGAACCACGGATTGAAAGTGGCATTCCGTTCAGGAGCGGTTATGGGTCTTGTAGTAGTAGGTTTGGCAGTTCTCGATATCTCATTATGGTATCTAGTTCTTAACTATTTTATTGATGAGCCAGATGCATCGCACAAACTAATTATTATCACTACCACAATGCTTACCTTTGGTATGGGAGCTTCAACTCAGGCGTTGTTTGCTCGTGTTGGTGGTGGTATTTATACCAAAGCTGCCGACGTTGGTGCTGACCTTGTAGGTAAGGTTGAGGCTGGTATTCCTGAGGACGACCCACGAAACCCTGCTACCATTGCCGATAACGTTGGCGATAACGTAGGTGATGTGGCTGGTATAGGTGCTGACCTTTATGAATCGTATGCTGGTTCAATCCTTGCTACCGCTGCACTAGGTGCATCTGCTTTTGCGCTAGTTAATGTTGAAATGCAATACAAGGCAATTCTTGCCCCAATGTTAATTGCTGCTGTTGGTATTGTACTATCAATCTTTGGTATTTTCATTGTTCGTACTAAAGAGGGCGCAACTATGAAAGATTTACTCCGTTCTTTGGGTATGGGTGTTAACGTGAGTTCTTTGTTAATTGCACTATCAACATTTGGAATCCTATATTTCTTGGGTTTACAGAACTGGTTAGGAATATCTTTCTCTGTAATATCGGGGTTGGTTGCTGGTATTATTATTGGTCAATCTACAGAGTATTACACATCGCATTCCTACAATCCAACACGTAAGGTGTCAGAAAGTTCTCAAACAGGCCCCGCTACTGTTATCATTTCGGGTGTTGGCTTGGGTATGATTTCTACAGCAATTCCGGTTATAACCATTTCTATTGCAATTCTAATGGCATTCCTTTGTGCTATTAATTTTGATGTTAAGCATATGCTTGATGCGCAAAACATTCAATTAGGTTTGTATGGTATTGGTATTGCTGCTGTGGGTATGCTTTCAACATTAGGTATCACTCTTGCTACAGATGCTTATGGCCCAATCGCCGATAACGCAGGTGGTAATGCCGAGATGAGTCACTTAGGACCAGAGGTTCGCAAACGTACCGATGCTCTTGATGCTCTTGGGAATACAACAGCAGCTACAGGTAAAGGTTTTGCAATTGGTTCTGCTGCACTAACAGCGTTGGCTCTTCTTGCATCTTATATCGAGGAGATTAAGATTGGTTTGATGCGTCTTGGCGAGAATGTGTTGACATTTGCCAATGGCGAAACAATTGAAACCTCAAAGGCAACAATTGTTGACTTTATGAACTACTACCAAGTAACACTTATGAATCCAATTGTGCTTGTTGGTATATTCATTGGTGCAATGATGGCATTCCTATTCTCTGGTTTAACGATGAACGCCGTAGGACGCGCTGCTCAAAAAATGGTTGAGGAAGTTCGCCGTCAGTTCCGCGAAATTAAAGGAATTATGGAGGGTGAGGCTGAGCCAGACTATGCTCGTTGTGTGGAAATTTCGACCCGTGGTGCTCAAATCGAGATGATTTTCCCATCGCTACTCGCTATTATTATTCCAATTGTAACTGGTTTATTACTAGGAGTTGCGGGTGTACTTGGTTTGCTAGCAGGTGGATTGAGTGCAGGTTTTGTGCTTGCAATATTTATGGCGAACTCAGGCGGCGCTTGGGATAACGCTAAAAAGTATATTGAGGAAGGTAACTTTGGCGGAAAAGGTTCCGATAATCACAAAGCTGCCGTTACTGGCGATACCGTAGGTGACCCATTCAAGGATACATCTGGTCCAAGTTTGAATATCCTTATCAAACTTATGAGTATGGTATCTATTGTTATGGCCGGTGTAACTGTTGCGTTTAGCTTGTTTTAGTGTATACAAAACCAAATAAATACGAAAGCCCGACAAAATTGAAGTGACCCCAAAAAGTTGGACGGATTAATATTAATTTATAATGGAATGGGTTCTGTATTTTACAGGGCTCATTCCTTTTAAGTTAGCCTTTATTCTATCGTTGTTATAATAATCAATAT